>Ga0209131_1000087_pt1 | contig 68935 bp, 49 predicted proteins | sample GraSoi_2013_40cm_FD_185826 | JGI IMG/M metagenome (GOLD analysis project Ga0209131, IMG submission 185826) | Grasslands soil microbial communities from the Angelo Coastal Reserve, California, USA - Sample 9_17_2013_40cm (SPAdes) (version 2) | ecosystem: Environmental > Terrestrial > Soil >... | reverse complement strand
AACTGTCCTGTGGTACCATTTGACTGCCTCCGTAGATTTTGGCCTGGTAACCTCTATCTTACGGATGCAGCCGCGCTTGTTCAACCCTGAACTTGCGCGGTTTGATTTATGTCCATGCCTCAATTAACTCACCTTACGCAGAGCACTGAAAAAGAGAAACCATTAACCACAAAGGAAATCTTAAGAACATCGAGCTTTTTGGCTAAAAGCCAAAGAATTTGGTCTTCTCCCTGGCACCTTCTGCGCACCCCGCCGAAGTCCGGCGGGGCAGGTGACAGGTGTCGTGCTACTTCGTGCCCTTTGTGGTTAAAGCTCTTTGGGCTTAAAACCCTGTAAGTGCGTAAGGTGAGTTAATTATATTCATCGAAGAAAGAAGATAACGGGTTGGTCTGAGCTTATCGTATTTCCTGTGTGATAATTTCTGATATAGCAAAATTGCCATTTCTTTGCTGCGCATCGCAATCCACCGAATAACCTATACAGGCGCATGAGTTTTGTCGATAAAATTGCGCTATTCAATATTCATAGGAGAAAAAATGAAGAGCGCTTCGGCAGGTACCGTTTCTGGATGTTTGGTATGGGTCATCCTTTTTGTCGTTTCCGTCCCGTGCCTGGTTCCATTGATGTTGTTTTTCGGGAATTTTGCCCTTTATACGGATTTTTCCAACAGGGCTGTGCAGCCCATTCTGTGCCCGGCCAATACGACTTTGCAGGTGCGCACGTATGATACCACCACGACGGACAGCCGTCATCACAACGTTGCGGCGGTCGGGCATGATGCGAACTGTGTCGCTACAGGCGGCCAGCAGGTCAAAGATGTGCTGATCGAGTATATATTCCTGTGGCGCGGGGTTGAGATTGTCGCCGGAGGGATCCTGGCCGCCTTGCTGGCATTCCTTCTGGCCGCGCCGGCCGGCGTGCTGGTTGCGCGCTTTATGAACCGGACGAAAACGACATCGGGCTGAGGCAGCGCGGGCAGGGTTTATACAATTCTTTACAGATGTGCAGATTCTTTTTAATGTATGCGGACTGGATTTGTACTATCATGTGGTTGTAGTTTCCTTCCACTCAGACAAGAAGGAGGTGCATATCGAGGAACCACCGAAGTGCAAAATTGGAAGGAAGACCGGGTGAACAATTCCTGGTGCGTGGCACCAGCTTTGACACCAGACGTCCTCCGAGACGATACGAAGGCTTCCCCGTTTTTCTTCCACACCACAGAAGTACTACCTGGCGGATGGGTGACACCCATCCGCCTTTTTATTTGTCCAAACCGGGACTTGTATTTATTGTGGATATGCTCTCTCATAGGCCGTCAGGATCATATCCCACAGGCGGTTCATCTCATCGTCGATGGTCATGCGCGCCGGGTCGGCTTCGTGCCAGGTAATCGCGCGGCGCACGCCTTCAGCCCACAAGACTTCGCATTTGAAATCGGGCACAAAACGCTTGATCTTGCTGTTGTCGAAGACCACGCTGTTGACCTTGTCGCCGATCAGGCTGCCCAGCGCGCGCGGGTTATAGGCCGCAATCAACTCCGAAGCGATATGGACGACGTCCATCTCCAGGCCGAGGGCTTTACCGACTTCCAGGAAGATCTGGTTCCACGAAAGCACCTCGTCGGAGGTCATGTTGAAGGCCTGCCCGATGGCATCCTGCCGCCCAAGCAGGCCGACCAGCCCTTTGGCGAAGTCGCCGTTCCAGGTGACCGTCCACAGCGAGGTGCCGTCGCCGGGGATGATGACCTTTTTGCCCTTGCGGATGCGATCGATGACAGTGTAAGGATGCTGCCAGCTTGCGCCGCACAGCGGGATCTGCGATGGCCCGTAGGTCAGCGACGGGCGGATGATCGTGACGGGGAACCCGTGTTCGCGGTATTCCTGCAGCAGGCGTTCTTCGATGGCGATCTTGTTGCGTGAGTAATCCCAGTAGGGGTTTTCGAGCGGGGTCTCTTCGGTGATGATGTAGTGCGCCGGAGGCTTCTGGTAGGCACTGGCAGAACTGATAAAGACGAACTGGTCTGTCTTGCCGCGAAAGAGTTGCAGGCTGTGCTCGATGTCTTCGGGGGTATAAGCCACCCAGTCCACCACGGCGTCGAAGTGCTGCCTGTGCAGCAGCCCGGCCAGGTGGGCCGGGTCGGCGTGGATGTCACCCACGATCTGGCGCGCGCCTGCAGGGATGCTGTGTTTCGTCGAGAGCGAGCGGTTCAGGATGGTCAGGTCCATCCCGCGCTGCGCAGCGAGTTCGGAACAGGCCGAACTGATGATGCCGGTGCCGCCGATCATCAAGACTTTCATGCGTCTCTCCTATTTCTGCGCCAGGACCACAACCATTTCCTGCGAGTGGATTTCCTCTTTGCCGGTCAGGGATGGGTATAGGCTGATGTCCCGGAAACCAGCTTCCTTCAACATTTTGCGAAGCTGCGCTTCCGTATAAGCCACCGTGCTGGCGGCGTGGCGCGTTACAGCGCCTGTAGCGGCGTCGATGATGTAAAAGCGTTCCGTGGCGATAGCCTGGGCCTCGTCCCAGAAGTTTTCCATCAGGCACAGGTGCGGCCTGTCCGAGAACAGCCCGGTCTCGGCCGAGTACCACATCGAGGGCTGGTTGCCGATCTGGTCGACGGCCTCGGGCGTGGAGGTTTCGAGCAAAATGCGCCCGCCTGGAGTGAGCGCCGCGAAGGCTTTTTTGAGAATGGAACGGGCATCTGCGGGTGGAACGATATTCAGCGCCCCGAAGATGAACAGCACCAGCCCGTAGCCGCTACCAAACGCGGCGCTGCGCACGTCGCCCAGGTGGTAGCTGCTGCCGGGCGGGGCGTTTTCGTTGGCGTATTCGATGCAGGCGGGTGAGAAGTCGATGCCGGTGTAGGTGTGGCCCAGTCTTGTGAAAGGAGCGGCGTACAAACCCGGGCCGCAGCCCAGGTCCAGGATGTGCGTGGGTTGCCCGGCTAGCACCTGCCTGTGGATCCAGGCGACGTGTTTTTTGATCCTGGTCATTCGGCGGCTGGCGGCGTCGTGCTCCTGGGTGAGATGCTCCTTAAGGATGCGTCGGCTGAATGCCGGGTCGTCCCAGGGGATTCTCTCGCCCTCGGCCCAGGGCTGCAAGTCCATGTTACGGTGGAGGATGTCATTCAGGTCCATGATGACTCCCGTAAGGGGCACGGCGCCGCCATGCCTTTACGATAATGCTTTCTTCATCCGCTCCAGCGCTTCCTCGAGCGTGCTGCGCGGGCAGCCAAAGTTCAAACGGACGAAGTTCTCTCCGCCGCTGCCGAAGGGCAGGCCGTCGTTGAGGGCCACCTTTGCTTCTTTCAGGAAAAAGTTGAAGGGCGAGGCGCTGATTTTTTCATTTTCCACCAGTTCATTACAGTCCAGCCAGAGCAGATAGGTGGCCTGGGGCACGGTCGTGTGGATGCCGGGCAGTTCGTTTTCGATATATCCCACGGCGAAGTCGCGGTTGGCGCTCAGGTAGGCGTTCAGTTCGGCCAGCCAGTCGTCACACGCGCCGGAGAAGGCCGCCAGTGCCGCCGTCTGCCCGAGGCTGTTGACGTGCAGGGTCATGCGTTCGAGCTGCTGTTGGTACTGTGTGCGCAGTTCCAGGTCGGGGAGGATGGCAAATCCGCAGAACAGGCCGGCGATGTTGAACGTTTTCGACGGGGCGACCAGTGTGATACTGCGCGCGGCGATCTCGGGCGAAATGGACGCGATCGGGGTGTGGCCGTGAGCTTCATCCTTCGACTGCGCCGCCAGGAACGGGCGGCTCCGCTCAGGATGAAGTAATAGCTCGCTGTGGATCTCGTCCGAGACGATGATCGTATCGTTTTTCAGGCAAGCTTCGGCCATGCGTGCCAGTTCGTCGCGCGAATAGACCTGGCCGGTGGGGTTGTGCGGGTTGCACAGCAGGAACATGCGCGTTCTGCTGCCGCCGGAATTGAACGCCGTTTTAAAAGTATCCCAGTCCAATTCGTAGTGGATTCGGCTTCCTCGCGTCTGCAGGACCAGCCCGGCCTCCTGGCGGAGGATGCCCAGGTGTTTCTGCAGGTCGTTGAACGGCATGTAGACCGGCGGCTGGATCAGATAGCCGTCCCCTGGCCGGGTGAGCGCCGCAGCCGCGGCATAGAAGCCGCTGACCAATCCAGGGATGGCCACCACGCTTTCAGGCGCTATCTCCCAGCCATACAGCTTTTGCATGCGCGCCGCAACGGATTCGCGCAGAGTCTCGTTTGCCAGCTCGTAGCCGAAGACGCCGTGCTCGACGGCAGAACGCAGCGCGTCGAGGATCGCAGGCGGGGCCGGGAAGTCCATATCCGCCACCCATAACGGCAGCACGTCCCTGGGATAGAAGGTCCATTTGATGCTGTTGGTATTCCGGCGTTCGGGGGCGTGATCAAAGTCGAAGGGCATATTTGCTTTCAGGGGTGGGTCTCGACACCTGCATCCCGAAGGAGCACCCCAATAGCATCCCCTTTGGGGACAAACCTAGGGCAGGCCGGGGCGATGTGCACCGAGCATACATCGCCCCGGTCAGTGGTTCAGGAGCAATCAGTCATCCAAAAGTATATCGAAGAAATCCACCAGATGCTGTTCATATTCCTCCGGGCGGGCAGACGGCCCGCCGCAGTGGCCGGTTTCCGGAATGTTCCAGTGCTGCTTCGGTTCCCCGGCGCTCTCGAAGAGCCTATTGATGCGGGCCAGTTCGCCGCCCGGGCCGGTGGAAATCAGCAGCAGCGGGCGCGGAGCAATCTGCCGGATGGCCTGGCCGGTACTGATCGGGGGCAGCGCCCACGCGCGCAGGGCAACGAAGTGGTAATACAACGTGTAGATGGGCAGGTTAACGGCCCAGGCCGGGTCGCCGGCCGGACTGTACGTTTCATCGAACGTGAGCGGGCTGGGCGCATCGGCTGCCACTGCGGAGATGGCCTGGTTGCCCGCGGCCGCGGCCAGCCCGATGGCCCCCCCGACAGAACAGCCATATACGCCGATGCGGTTTTTATCCACACCCGGGCGGGATTGCAGGTAAAGGATCGCCTGGCTCACGTCGGGGATATCCAGCCAGCCGAGCGAACGCACCTCGCCTTCGCTTTCGCCGCTGGCGCGCTGGTCGTACATCAGAATGCCATAACCATGGCGGGCGAGCATTTCAGCGACCGGCATGGCCTGGCGGCGGTCCCCATAGTAGCTGTGAACCAGAATGATCGTTGCGCCGTTCCGGGAAGGCAGATACCAGCCGGAGAGTTTCAAGCCGTTTGCGCTGCGGAACTGGATGTTTTCGTAGCCGGCTCCCGCCGGCGGGAGCGTCGCTTTGAGCGGGATGGTGATCATGGTGGTGAGCGCCAGCGCGCTGAACACGATCACGCCTACGTAGGTGGCAACTACGGTGACCAGGAACAGGCGCAGCCAGAAGCCTAGGGTGAGTTTGCGTTCGACGATCATATTAAGCTGTATTCGTCCTGAGCGGAGCCGCGGTCTTCAGCGGCGCAGTCGAAGGACGAGGTTAATGACACTTTGAATGAGATTATTTCTTATACGCCACAATCACGCCGTCGCGCACCGGGACCAGGTTGACGATCCAATCCGGGTCGCGGCTGATCTGCTCTGTAAAGCGGCGCACGCCCTCGGTGGCAGCGGCATGGTCGTTGTTGTCGAAAATGCGCGCGTGCCAGAGCATGTTGTCGATGATCAACACCCCGCCGGGGCGCAGCTTTTCCTTGATCAGTGGCAGCGATTCAGGGTAGGCCTGCTTGTCGATGTCGTTGAAGATCAGGTCGAAGGGGCCGGGCGTCTGGCGCAGGGTTTCCACGGCCTCGGCCACCTGGTACTGGATGATATCCGCATAGCCCAGTTTGGCCAGGTGCTCACGCGCCATCCCGGAAAGTTTTTCGTCCCAGACGACGTGATGGACCACGCCGCCGCCATTCTCCTGCACGGCCATGGCAAACCAGGCGGTGGAGTAGCCGTAGCCCGAACCCATTTCGAAGACCGACTTTGCATTGATCATGCGCGCGGCCTGGTAGCAGGCATAACCGGCGGCCGGGCCGATGATCGGGAAATCCATCTTTTCGGCATAGGCTTCCATGGCCTGCATTTCTGCCGGGCGCGGCGGGATGAGCGAGGTCAGGTAAGTCTGGATGACGTCGTAGTCAAGATCGCTCATGGTTGGCTCCTGGTTGAAAACTGGCTCTTTTTTTAAAACACGAAGGTCACGGTCTTATTGCTCCGAAGGGGCTTTGCCTGCGATAACGACGGGCTCAGCCCGTCTCGGAGCAATAAATTAGTAGGGGCACGGCACCGCCGTGCCCTATATGCATCAAGGCAAGGAACGTCAGGGCAGTCTTCATCGGTGATCTGTTATAAGACAATTCTATCTTAAATAGCGGGAGCGCTCTGCTGAAATAGACCGCTCCAGTTGGCAGATTTAAAAAGTCGGTTGCATGGCTTTATTTCTCCGGCGCTTCTTTTGTGATGTACAGCGGCCTGCCCTTGACTTCGTCATAGATGCGGCCGATGTACTCGCCCAGGATGCCCAGTGAGATCAACTGCACACCACCCAGGAACAACACCGCAATCAGTGTTGTAGCCTGCCCACCGAAGAATTGCGAACCGGTCATACGCAAGATGGCGACAATCGGAATTCCCATCACACTGATCCCGGCAGCGATAAACCCCAGGTACGTGGCAATCTGCAATGGAAAGTATGAAAAGCCGGTGATGCCGTCTTGGGCAAATTTGAGCATTTTCCTGAACGGGTATTTCGTTACCCCGGCATGCCGCGCCGCGCGTTTGTAATTGACGCCGACCTGTTTGAAACCCACCCAGGCCGCCATGCCGCGCAGGAAGCGGTGTTTCTCGCGCATCTTGTTCATCACATCCACGATCTTGCGGTCGATCAGGCGGAAGTCGCCCGTATCGAGCGGAATTTTCACGTCGGTAATGCGGTAGATCAGGCGGTAGAATACCGAGGCTGTCAACAGCTTGAACCAGCTCTCGCCCTCACGCTCGGCGCGTACGGCGTAGACCACCTCGTAGCCTTCCTTCCACTTTTTGATCAGCTCCAGGATCACTTCCGGCGGGTCCTGCAGGTCGGCATCGATGATCACCACCGCTTTGCCACGGCTGTAGTCCAGGCCGGCCGTCACCGCGATCTGGTGCCCAAAGTTGCGCGCAAAAATCACCGGGCGTACGGTTTTATCCTGCGCTGCCAGCTCACGGATGCGCTCGGTGGAGCCGTCGGTCGAGCCATCATCCACCAGGATCAGTTCCCAGGGCTCCCTGGTCGAGTCCATCACTTCCTTGACGCGCTGGTAGAGCTCGGGGAGATTGTCGAATTCGTTGTAGATGGGGGCAATAATGGAATAGGTTATGGACATGTCAATTCCTGTTGAATTTTTTGAGAATACGGCGCTGGCGGTTTGCCGGCTGCGCATCCGTATTTACGATGTGCCTGAGCAAATAATCGATGATGATGATCGCTGAAGCCAGCACCGGGACGACCAGCAGTGCGCCGATGATCCCGTTCAGGATGGTCGCGATCAAAATGGCCACCAGCACCAGGCCTTCGTTCATGTTCACACTGCGGCCCATAATCACCGGCCTGAGCCAGAAATTCTTGATGCTGATCAATACCAGGTACACACCCAGCACGATCATCATCACCCAAAAATTGGGTAGATCGATCCAACTGGAACCCTCCAACAGGGCAACGGCCATCGCCAGCGCCGCCGCCAGGAAAGGCCCCACATCCGGCACCAGCGTGAATAAGCCGGCAACCACACCCAGGACGAGCGCGCCGGGGATGCCGATAATCGCCCAGGCAATCGTGAATACCACGCCAACGATAAACATCAATAAGAGCTGCCCGCGCAGGTAAGACATCCAGACTGTCCGGACGCGCAGGTACAGGTCTTGCAGTTCGGGGCGGTATGCGGCGGGCGCCAGGCCGATCATCCATTGGCGCATCGACCGCCATCCGGAGAGGAACAAGTAAACACACACAATAATCACCAGGAACCAGACCGCGCCGCGCGAGGTGGATTCGAGCAACCCAAAGGCCTGTTCCGGCATTGGCCGGCCCAGGCCGGGTTTGATCTGTCCCAGCCCCATTCCTAGCTGCTCCAGGTTCAGGCTTAGCCCGGCAATCTCAATGGGCTTCGAGAGCAGTACGCGGGCCGAATCCAGGCCCGCCAGCAGGTCTCGCCCCACACGCTGCATGTCCTTGAAGAAAATCGGGGTCAGCACAACGGGGGTGACGATCAGCAACGCCAGCGTCGTGAAGTAGACCAGGTTCACTGCCGAGCCCCTCGAAAGTTTCGTGTGCTGAGAGAGCAGCAGGACCGCCGGGTTGATCAGGTAGGCAATGAAAGCCGCGATAACCAGCGGTTCCAGCGCGATACGCGCGTAGTAGAGAAAGCATACCAGCGCCAGGAATGTGATGATACCGATAAGATACCGGAACGAGAGACTCCAGGACGGGTTCATACCTGCTTTTTCAGCGCCTCCAGTGTAGGTTCAATGACAGGCGCAGGAGTTGTGGCTTGCATGGCCGCGCGCACATCTTTCAGCCCGCTGCCGGTATTGATCACCAGGATGCGAGAATCCGGTTCGAGCCACCGTTCGGCTGAGCGCTCACGGCGACGCCCGCGAGCCTTTGCCGCCGTTAAACCGGCGTAGGCCGCCGCCCCGGCCGGTTCCGCGAAAACCCCTGCACTGCCAAGTTCTACCATCGCTTCGAGAATCTCCTGATCAGATACGGTGACGTACGTACCGCCGCTTTCTCTGGCGGCCCGAAGCGCCCGCACCCCGTCGCGGGGCAGATCGACCGAGATACTGTCGGCAATGGTATTGGCCTGCACTGGCGTGATCTGCTCTGTCCCGGCCTGGAAAGCTGTGGCGATGGCCGCCGAGCCGGCGGCTTGCACGCCGACGATGCGCGGCATTTGCTCGATCCATCCCAGGTGGAGCAGGTCTTTAAAACCCTTGTGCAGCCCGGAAATGATATTGCCATCACCAACAGGGCAGAGGATAGTAAGTAGAGAATAGGGATTCGTCTGACTGCTCTCTACTCTCCGTTCTCTATTCTCTGTTCTCCACCACTCCCATATTTCAAAGGCCGCCGTCTTTTTGCCCTCGGCGGTAAACGGATTATAGCCTGTATTACGGCAGTACCAGCCGAATTCATCCGCGGCCTTGATCGACAGGTCGAAGGCCTGGTCGTAATTGCCGTCCACCAGGATGACTTTTGCGCCGAAAATCAGCAGTTGCGCGATCTTGGCCTGCGGCGCGGACCTGGGCACCAGGATCACGGCTTTCTGTCCGGTTGCGGCGGCCATGCCTGCCAATGCGGCCCCGGCATTGCCTGTAGAAGCCGTGATGATTACAGGTGGACGGCCGTCCGCGCCGGCCATATCCATGGCGCGGCCTATGACCAAGGCGCTGGCGCGATCCTTTAAAGACCCGGTCGGGTTGCGGGATTCATCCTTCAGCCACAATAGGCCCAGGTCGTGCCGGGAAGCCAACGCGGGCAGGGCATAGACCGGGGTTCCGCCCACCTGGTGCAGGGGAGTCGCATTCCCTGATGGAGCGGAGACAGGCAGCAGCGGCAGGTAACGCCAGATGGACGGGTCGGCGCGCGAGGTAATGTCTTCCGGCTGGTATTTTTTACGGATCGCTTCATAGTCCAGGCGTACATCCAGATTCCCGCCGTCTTTGGGGCAGGTGTAAGTCACCTGACCGGGCAGGTATTCTTTGCGACAGATGGAGCAGGTGTAGCCAAGAAATTTGTTCATAATTGCGGTAGGGGCAGGCCTCAGACCCGCTCCTACAAATCCCGTCCTTACTCCGTCTCGAATGGCACGCCCAGCGCTGCTGGAGGGGTGGCCCGCAGTGCGCGCAGGATTTTGGCGATTGCCCGGCGCGCGGGTTCGGGCAGGCCGGCCAGGGTGCGCTCCACCCATTCGGCATTGCCGATGTTGACGAAGAGCAGGGTCAGGATCATCAACGGGAACGGCGCCACCTGTAGGACTTGCGCTGGAACGCCGGGCAGCATCGGTTGCAGCACCAGCCCCAGCCACTGTAGCAGCGCAAACAGGTAAGCGCCAAATGCGGCGCGCACCGGGTTCCAGCCGCCGAAGATGGTGATCGAGAGCGCGATCCAGCCGATGCCGTCCAGGCCGGAGATGGTGCCTTTCCATCCGGCCTTGACCGAGAGCGAATAGATTGGCCCGGCCAGGCCGATCAACGCGCCGCCCAGGATCGTGTAAAAATAGCGCATACGGTTGACGTTTGCGCCGCGCACGAAGGCGGCTGCCGGGCGCTCGCCGATGCCTTGCAGCATCAGGCCGGGCCGGGTGCGGAAGATGAATATCCAGGCGCCGGCAATCAGGATAAAGCTGAGATAGGTCATCACGTCTTGCTTGAAGAACAGCGGCCCCAAAACGGGGACCTCGCTCAGAAATGGGATCGACGCCGTGGACAGGCGCGGTCCGCTCTCACCCATGATCGGGTTGCCGAGGAAGTACGACAGGTCGCGGCACAGCAGCGCCAGGATAAAACCGACGGCCACCTGCGACTGTTTGAGCGTAATGCTGGCAAAGGCCACCAGCGCAGCGACCAGCGCGCCGATCAGCATGCCGGCCAGAAAACCTAGCACGATATTATCTGTGGCCAGCGCAATGGCGAAACCGCCCATAGCGGTCAGCAGGATGGTGCCGTTCATCGAAAGGTTGATCACACCTGCCCGCTCGGAGAAGGTTTCGCCGATCACGGCAAAAAGCACGGGAGCGGCAGCGGTCAGTACACCGGCCAGGCTGATGATGAGAATATCGATACTCATGGTTTCTCCCCCGTCTCTCTTTTAGGGCCGCGCGCCGCCGAGGGTGAAGAGTCAGGGTGGTGCACTGAGCTTGTCGAAGTGTCAGGTTTTCTCATGAATTTCTGCCGCGCGCCGCCTGCCAGCAGGACGAACAGCACCAGCGTGCCCTGCAGCACGCCAGCCAGGGTCGAATCCAGTTTCAGCACCACCGGGAGTTGGATGCTGCCGATGTTCAGCGCGGCGAAGAACAGCGCCACCGGCGCCGCCCAGACCGGCTGGTAGTTGATCAGCATGGCCACCAACAAGCCCAGGAAACCATACCCGCTGGAGATGGACGGGATCAGGCGATGATAGACCGAGCTGACCTGCACCGCGCCGGCCATCCCGGCGAACAGGCCGCAAATGACGAAAGACATCATCATATACTGCCAGGTTGGGACGCCGAGCAGGTATGCGGCTTTTGCATTTCTGCCGACCGCCTTCAGCCGCAGGCCGAAGTAGGTGCCCTTCAACAGGAAATAAACAATGAGTATTGCCACAACTGCCATCGCGACGGCGTACAGGCTCAGGCGCGAGCCACTCAGCGCCGGGAGCGCGAGTGACTCATCGAACGGCACCGTGCCGGACATGGAGGCCACGCCGGGCCGTTTCCACGGACCAAAGATCAGCCACAGGTTGAGCGCGGTTGCCACAAAGTTGAGTCCCAACCCGCCAAAAATCTCGTTCACGCCGCCGAAGGTTTTCAGCGCACCGGCCAGCGCCGCCCAGAGCGCCCCGCCGGCCATCCCCGCCAGAATGGACAGGCTGATGACCAGCGCCGGGTTCCAGCCGCTGTCCTGCAGTGTGCGCAGCATCCAGGTGGTGAAGATCGCCCCGAGCGTGATCTGGCCCTCGATGCCGATATTCCATAACCCGGTGGTGAACGTGACCAACAGGCCGGCTGTCACCAATAGCAGCGGTACCCATGAGATCAAGACATCCGAAAATTTGCCCCATGACCCCACTGAGCCGGTCAGAATGTTCCAAAAAGCCTCCAGCGGCGGCGCGTTGCTGGCCAGCAGCACCAATGTGGTGAACAACAATGCCAGAACTATCGCGCCAGCCTGTACCAGGAGGTTGAACCAGCGAGAGCTATGCATGCGCGGGTTCCTTACCGCCGATCAACTGCCCGAGTTGTTCCACCGTCAACTGCCCTGCGTCCAGCGGCGGCGAGACCTGCCCTGCAAAGAACACCAGCACCCGGTCGCTATACTGCAAAATTTCGTCCAGGTCGGCAGAAATGAATACGACGGCTGTGCCCTGCGCGCAGCGCTCCTTGAGCTTGCTCCATATATATATGGTTGACTCGACATCCAGGCCGCGCGTGGGATGTTCGAGCAGGATCAAATTCAGCGGCACCTTCGGCAGCCGGGCCGCATCGTGCGAGCGGGGCAGCAGCGCCAGCAGCGTCCTTTGCTGGTTGCCGCCCGAAAGCGACTCGACCGGGCTGGCCGGCATGCCCTTGATGTTATAGGTTTCGATACGCTCGTCTGCCAGTTTAACTGCTTTTTCGCGGTCGATGAACATGCCCCGCATTTCTTCGGACAATATAAAATGTTCCGTCAGCGTCAGACCGGGGACGAGTCCCTGCTCGAGGCGGGCCGCCGGTAAATAAGCGACGCCGTGACGTTTGAAGGTCTGGTACGAGGCCCCGGTCAGGTCGGACCCAGCCAGGCGGACTTTACCGTTAACGGGCCGCAGCAACCCTGCGCAGGATTGCAGGAACATCGCCTGTCCCGAGCCTTCCATCCCAGCGAGACCGATCACCTCTCCTGCGCGCACCTCGAGGCTGGCGTCTTTAATTTGCAAACGCGCATCTTCAAGCCAGATATGCTCCAGGCGCAGCACGGCAGCGCCCGGCTTGGTGGACGTCCGTCCGCCAAAGGAGACAGCCTTGCCGAACATCATCGCCACCAGCCTGTCGGTGCTGTAGGGCGGCTCGACGACGCCCGTCAGCGCTCCCTGGCGCAGGACGGCGATGCGGGAACACAGGAATTCCACATCTTCCAGTTTGTGTGAGACGAAGATCAATGTCATTCCCTGTGCTGCCAGCTTTTTCAGCGTGGCAAACAGTTTTTCTTTTTGTGGCAGGCTGATGCCGGTGGTGGGTTCGTCGAGAATTAAAACATGAGCGCCAAGCCACAGGAGACGCAAGATCTCCAGTTGTTGGCGCTCGCCGACGGTGAGTGTGTCCACATACGCGTGCGGGTCGAGGGAAAAATCGAATTGCGCGGCCAGTTGACGGAATTCCCGTTCTGCCGCTCCACGATCAGGGAACAAGCCCCCCTTGCGCCCGAGAATGAAATTGTCGAGCAGCTTCATGGGTGGGAAATCAAGCGGGTCCTGGTGCAGCATGCCAATGCCATGTTCGATGGCGTCTGCCGGGGATTTAATGATTATCTTTTTGCCGTCCAACAAGATATCGCCAGAATCGGCCTGGATGAAACCCGAAAGGATTTTCATCAGGGTGCTTTTGCCGGCCCCGTTTTCGCCCAGGATGCCTGCGATTGTCCCTGCCGGGATGTTCAGGTTGATCCCGTCATTGGCATGGACTTTGCCAAACGTCTTGTGAATTTCACGGAGTTCAACTTGCATGTCGTGTCCGTTCTCAGTTGGCAGTTTGCCCGCCGGCTGAACAGAGATCTAAAATTAAGTATAACAGCAATCATTAAACCAGATCGGGGCGACCGATTGGCCGCCCCGATAAAATGGTAGGGCAGGCCCTACCTTACTTTGAAACGCTCTGGCCTTCCATGCCTTCGAGCAACTGTGGCAGGTACCAGATCTGCTGGTCGGTGGCGGCTTCGCCATCTTTCAGATAGACGGAGGCGTCCTGCAAGTTGAGCGGGCCTTTCCACAGGTTCAGGCCGCCGGCGAGTTCGGCGATGAACTTATCCATTTTGGTGACGGCATCGGGAGAAAGCGCTTCACCGTTTACGAAACCGACGGCGCTGGTATCGGGGTTGTTGAGATCCGTCCAATCGGGTGAGGTCCACAGGAATTGCGACTTCCAGGAGCCGTCCGCGGCCGACTTGATCGAGGCGGCATAGGCCGGGCCCCAGTTGAAGTACGGCACGCCCAGGCAGATTTCCTTGCCTTCTTCGCATGCGCCAATGTAATCATACGGGATAGCAAAGACCTTCTTACCCTCGCCGGCAAACTTCTTGGCCTCGGTGACGGCCTCAGTCGTATCGATGCCGGAGATGACGACGTCGTAGCCGTTGTTGAAGAAGTCATCGGCCACCTGGGTGGGGTCGGATGTCACACCGGGGATGTTGAACCAGAAGCCGATCCAGGTGACTTTGAACTTCAGGTCTTTGGCGTCTTTGCCGAGATACTTGGTCCAGCAATATTTGGCGCCCAGATATACGGAGGACGCCAGGCGGCGGGTCTCGTCGTTGATCAACGGGCCGAGATAACCGATCTGGCCGGTCTGGGTGCTCAGGGCGGCGGCGCAGCCGGCCATCATCTTGCCATATTCCATGCGGCCCATGATATTGGTCATATTGGGCAGTTCGATGAATGCCTTGCCTTCCTTCCAGACCTGGTCGCCGGAGGCCATGATCACGTAGACATCCGGGTGGGCCTTGGCAAACTCGGTGGCGCTGTCTTTCATGTCATCCGAGTTGAAGATGACCAGTTTGGCGCCCTTGGAGACCAGATCTTCGGCGAGCTGGGCCGGGGTGGTACCCGGGCGGTCGGCAGGGTTGACTTTGTCCACATAGATCATCGTGGCGCCGGCGACATTCTTCTCGACGTATTGCCCGGCTTCGTAGTGAGCCTGGCTCCAGCCGTGGTCGTTATACGGACCGACCAGCAACAGCCCAAACGTTATTCCCGAGGCTTGCGGGGTGGGGGTGGCGCCAGGAGCGCAGGCGCTCAGGGCAACAACCAGCACAATCAGGAGCAGAACGAGTTTATTCAGGTGACGCATAGTTTACTCCTCCTAGAATAAAGAATGGTAGGGGACCAGACGTGGTGGGACGCAGCGTATTGTCTGGATAGTTCGCAATTCTAGCATATTTGTGCGCTTTAGTACAATGACACCTTTGGGTGCTTTCGGGGGAGTGTTTTGGGCCGCATAAATCATAATAGCACACAAAAAGAGTGTAGGATGTTGCTTCCTGCATCCGAGCATATATTTCGGCAATCCAGATCTTACAAAGCCTGCATCTGTTTTCGCGGGTCTTTGATCAGGAAAACCAGCAGCGCGGCGGTGAGTATGCCGCCGATGGCGGAGATCATGAAGGTGGTTTGAAAGCCCATCACATCTGCAATCCAGCCGCCCAGGATGGGGGCCAGGATGGTGGCGGGCGCAACCAGTGTGTTTGCCATCCCAATGTAGACCGGGCGGTCGGTCTCGCTGCCGAACTCAACCGTCATTGCCATGCCAATTGTCCAGTAGGCCACGTTGGCAAGCCCGGATGCGATCACAACGGCGAACAGCCAGAGCATCGAAGACGCGCCCCAGGCGAGCAGGGAACTGACCGCGACGGCCGCCATGCCAAAGATCAGGATGCGGCGATGACCCACCCGGTCGCTTAACCAGCCCATCCCGGCGTTTGCCACCGTTTGGGTGATGGTCAGGGCGGCGGTCAGGTATCCGGCGGTGATATTGTCCATGTTGAAGCGCCGCAGACCATAGACGATGTAGAAGGCAAAGCCCATCGTGGCGAACTGGTAGACGACGCGCATGACCAGGAACCAGGCAAAATTGTGGTCTGTACGCAGGATGCGTCCCATGCCTTGAAAGAGCGCCGGCTGTCGGGCGGGGATATCCTTTTCAGTATCCGCGGCCTCGCGGGTGAGCCCCAGGAACCACATCGAAAGCCAGTAAGCCGCCGAGGCCAGCGCAAAACAGACGGCGAAATCGCCCGGTGTCTTGAGCAGATCCAGGGTGTAGCCCGCTCCTACGGCCGCGATGCTGATCATTACGTTGGCGACGGCCGCCTGCATCCCGAAAAACGTGCCGCGCGAATCGGGCGGGATGATCTTGGCGATCATGCTTTGCCAGGGATTGGCGGTGAACCCCGCCCCGAGTCCCTGCCAGATGAGCAGGAGAAAGATCAGGATGAGCGCGAGCGTGGCGCCGATATGGGGCAGGAACCAGGCCAGAAGCGCCAGTCCCATGAACGGTACGCGTTCGTGGATGGTCATCCATAGGGCCATGGGTTTGTAGCGGCGCAGGCGGGCGACGGTCTGGGCGGTGAATAACTGCGGGAGCTGCCACCCGACGGCATGGATGGCCGGGATCATGCCGATGATGATGGCCGAATCGGTCAACTGGCTGACGAAGAGCGGGATGATTGTGCCGAACGAACTGAACCCCCAGCCTATGCCGAAAAAGCTTGCATCTAGCATGCTGACGGCCAGGTTAAAGCGCAGATGTTTGTGCGCAAATTGTTCCAGGGTGCTCATGGGTTGATTCTACCAGAGAGGCCGGGCGGATTGATATTGAAGCGGGCAGGCTGAAAAATAGGGCCAGACTCGCCTGCACTTTTATCCGCCTGTAGAAGCGCGGATGATCAGTTTGGGGTAGATTTTCACTTGCTTTTCGTGGAGTTCATCCCCTGAAATCTGTGCGAGCAGCATTCTGGCCAGTTGCCGGGCTGCAGCGTATAGAGGTTGGTCCATGGTGGTCAGTGGCGGTTGAGTATGCGCTGAGTCGGCGATACCGTCGAATCCGGCGATGGCTATATCGCGTCCCACGGTCAAGCCCCGGTTGTGGGCAGCGTGCATGGCGCCAATGGCGGTCAGGTCGTTGATACACACAATTGCGGTTGGTGGCTGGTCGAGGCTGAGCAAATGTTCTGCTGCCTGGTAGCCTGCTTCTGAAGTCAGGTCGCCGCGCATCACCAGGAGTGGGTCCAAGAGCACCTGCGCGGCGGCGAGTCCGGCTTTGTACCCTGCGAAGCGATCGTGCTCGATCTTAAGTTGAGGCAGGCCCCCTACGTAAGCGATACGTGTGTGATGGAGGTTTGTCAGATGGGCCATCAACTCGAGAAAACCGGTATACGAATCTGATTCGACGCCAATAAAATCAAATGTATCCAGCGAACGTTCAAAACAGACGAAAGGTATTTTCTGGCTGGTCAGATACTGCACGCGCCAGTCATGCATATATATGCGGTTGACGATGATTCCATCCACCTTGCCACCCTGCACCCAGCGCTGGTAAGTAGCTTGCTCTTCTGCTGAATCGGGAGCGGCAGACGATACAAGCAGATCGTAGTTCTGTATGGTTGTTTCGTCACCCAGGCCGGCAATAAACTCCGAAAAAAATGGGTCGGCAAACTGCGGTTTGTGAACCGGCAAAATGTAGCCGATGGCCTCCGCGCGTTGGCGGCGCAGTTGGCGCGCGGCCCGGTTGGGCGTGTAACCCATCTCGGATGCGGTACGGACAACCAGTTGGCGCGTCGTTTCGGCCACGTCGTCGTAGCCATCCAGAGCACGGGAGACAGTTGTTATGGATAAATTCAATTTTTGGGCAACATCACGGATTCTTATCATCGTTTTTTTTATTTATCTAACTCAGCTTACGTACTTATGCTCAGATGCGGGCTGGGCCTGCCGTGTTTTGTGGCATAAATCGCTGGGGCCCAGCCCCAGCGAGAGCAAAAACTGCGTAAGGTGAGTATCTAAGGAGGATTTTCTAGCTTGCCGCCATGCCATAAAACTTGAAGAAGACTTGAAGCGATGCAAAAGAGGGGTGCGCATAAATTGTTCAGCCTCACAGCGAAGATTGGTATTTTTTTGTCGGCATAGACACTGGAATGTCAAATGGTTAGTTGTTCAATCCCCTCGCGAATTCTATCACTGCCTGGCCGACCATTTGGACGGAATCCTCACTCATTTCTGGATAGAGCGGCAGCGAAAGTACCTGCCCGGCTGCCTGCTCGGTGATGGGAAGATCTCCCCAAGCATAATCAAGATTTTTATAGGCCGGCTGCAAGTGGATCGGAAGCGGATAATGCACCAGTGTGTGGATTTCCCGCTGCGAAAGAAAGGCCCTCAAACTATCCCTTTGCGGATGTTGAACAACATATTGGTGGTAGACATGCTCGACATTTGCGGGTTGAGAAGGCAGGATCAAGCCGCTTTCAGATAACAGGTCATTGTAAAGATGCGCAAGCTTTTGACGCCGGGCATTCCAAGCATCCAGGTGACGGAGTTTGACGCGTAAGACAGCCGCCTGTAATTCGTCTAGACGGCTGTTCCATCCTTTTATCGTGCTGATATAACGTTCTTCCCAGCCGTACTGGCGCAAGAGGCGTGCGCGTTTTGCCAGAGAATCATCGTTCATTACGAGCGCGCCTCCATCACCGAGTGCGCCCAGGTTTTTGGTTGGGTAGAAACTGAATGCAGCCATATCGCCCCACGAGCCAACTCGCTTTCCGAGATATGTGGCACCGTGCGCCTGGGCGCAATCTTCAATGATGAGAATATTTTTTGCGCGGGCAAGTTCCAGGATTGGGGCCAGTTCGGCGGGGCAGCCGTACAAGTGGACCGGGATGGCAGCCCGCGTGCGGGGAGTAATGGCTGCTGCCATTTTTTCCGGGTCGATTGTATATCGCTGTCGGTCGATATCCACCAATACGGGCCGCGCGCCAGACATTTCGATCGCTGCCACTGTTGCCACGGCGGTATGCGCTGTAGTAATGACCTCATCGCCCGGCCCAATCCCGCAGGCGAGCAAGGCAAGATGCAGGGCGGCGGTGCCGGAATCAACCCCAACCGCATGGGCAACACCACAATAAGACGCGAATTCCTGCTCGAAGGCTACAACTTCCCGGCTTAAAATAAAATTTCCCTGCTCCAAAACGCGGGCGATGGCCTGATCGATCTCGGCGCGGATGCTGTGGTATTGGGCCTTCAAATCAACGACGGGGATTGCTTTCATGCATCACCAGTAATGTTCTGAATATTGACGATAGAAATCGAGCGTTCGCGCGATCCCCTCTCGCAAGGATACCTTTGGCTGCCAGCCAAGTTCCGTGCGGATTTTGGTGTAATCACCATAATAATCACCGATATCGATCTGTTTCCGTTCTTCAGGAAACTCAACCAGGCGGTAGCTGCCGGTTCCATGGATTTCAACCATCATGCGGGCAAGATCGAGCAGGCTGGTGGGCTCATCCCCGCCCAAATTATAAATTTGTCCGTCGGTAGATGGGTTCGCCGCAGATAACAAAAGTGCATCCACCACATCTTCCACATAGTTAAAATCCCGGATCTGTTTTCCATCACCGAAAACCAGCAGTTCGTCTCCTTCCACCATCTGGCGGAACCACAAGCCAATAAATGACAGGCGTCCATCCTTTGTCCACATGCGCGGCCCGTAAACGTTGGTCATTCGCAGGCTGGTTGTGCGCATTCCATAAATTCGATGGTATAGGATGTGATACCAGCCTCCGGCCATTTTGCTGATCCCGTTGAAATCAACCGGCTCCATCGGATGTTTTTCGTCCACCGGAAGATAACGGGGGCGGCCATAGATTTGCCGGGTGCTCGAATATACAATTTTGATCGAAGGGTTGTGCAGCCGGCAGAGTTCAAGGATGGAGAGCACGCTGGAACAGTTGATTTCCAAATCGGTGCGAGGGTCCTGGATGCTCCCAAGGTGACTGATCTGGCCGGCCAGATTAAACAAAAAATCCTGATTGACGACGAGCCGGCTCATCAGAGGCTGATCGCGTATATCCGCAATGACGACATGCGCCTGGTCTTTGAATTCGACAATGTTGAACAAATTACCACCGTACCTGGAATCGAGGAAATCGATCAGACAGACCTCGGCGCCTGTCTCTACCAGGCGGCGCGCCAGATTGCTGCCGATGAAACCCAGCCCGCCTGTGATCAGTATGCGTTTGCCCAAAAAGGACGAAGTAAACTCAACTTTCATTTTTATAGCCGGCCTCAAGATGCTCTTTGCGTACTACCAATTTCCACCACAACTGGACCAGATGAATCCAGGTACGCCATAAGCGTTTAAAGTTAAAAAACTGCGATTTGCCGTATTGGCGGTGGTAGTGGCTGACCGGAACTTCGGCAAATAGATAGCCGGCATCCTGGAATTTCTTTACCATTTCCAGGCAAATTGTGCCGGTTTCGCTTTCCAGTTGAATTTCATCAAAAATACTGCGCCGGATCAGCCGGAAATCGCAATCGACATCCTTCAATTTGAAGCCAAAGATTATTTTGACAAAATGATGATAAACCCGTCCGATGATCTTGCGATGAAGAGGATCGTTACGGGAAATTTTGTAGCCGTTGACGATATCAATGCCTTCCGCTAAACCATTAACAAGGCGCACGAGTTCCAGAGGATTGTATTGTGCATCACCATCCGTGTAGAAAACCCATTCCTTTGTGGCTGCTCCAAAACCAGTCCGTAAGGTAGCGCCATAACCGCGGTTGCAGGAATGATGGATAACATGCAATTCGGGGCAGCGCTCTGCGATTGCATCCAACACGATGGCTGTGTGGTCACTGCTTCCGTCGTTGGTGACAATCACTTCATAGTCGTCGGTCACCTGGCGCATGGCAATCAAGGCAGTCAATACCATACTGGGTATCGTGCCCGCATCATTGTAGGCGGGAAAAACAGCGCTTAAGCTGGAAATGCGCTTTTGGGGGATATTTGTGTCCATGCGCTTATCCTTTTTTCCCTACCGCAATTACGCTTAATCCAAAGGGCAGGCCGATGGTCGAGACGAGCGGTGCCTCAAGCGACAAAATATGCTGCAAAAGACGATTGAAGGGCCCGGCATTGAGCGCCAGATCGGATTGCTCTATACGAGGCGGCCAAATGCGTTCTGCCGTTCGTTTGATGAGCGCTGCGGGAAACAAAAGAGTATTCGCATATGAGATATGCTCAACCATAAACCCGGTTTTTTGCAACAGGGCTTTAACTCGTGTGGCTGTATAGCGTCGAGCGGTGTGGATGCCTTTATCATGCTGGCCGCGCAACCAATCGTAGGCCGGCAGGCGCAACAAGACACGGCCTCCCTTTACCAGGACCCGGCCGAATTCGCTCAGCGGCATCGCATCGTCGGGCACAGCCTGTTCGTAGAGCACATCGAAGCTGGTAACAAGCTCAAAGCTTTTTGACGAGAAGGGCAGGTGGGTGGCAGAGGCGCGCGCCAGCTTTTGGGCTTTTCTTAAGCGGCAAAACCCAAGGGCGAGTTCAGAGACGTCGAAACCTGTCACTGTGCCATACTCGGCCAGGTAAGTTGTCAGAGCCGCTCCGGTTCCGCAACCGGCATCCAGGATCGATAAATTTTCTCCTGGAATGTACCAGCGGTTCAGAATGGCCTGGGTGATCGATGCCATTCCTAGATACCACCAATGCTGCTGTTCCACCTTGTACATGATTTCGTATTCTTGAGGGTCCAATCAACCTCTATGGGAACTCAAGGTATATAGACACGATAAGCTAAAAACATTAGTCGGCCGCAATCCGTCACACGGGTGGATGTGCCGTCCGGCGCAAATTGTCGCACTGTCGCGAGTTCATACTCTCGTGAAGGAACGATAATAAAAAGTGTCGATCCATGCGCGCCGGGACCTACAAACGGTTGCGGCAAATTCGTCACCGGCAGCGAGCCGCTCAGGTAATCCAGCGAGGGGTGAATACCATAATAAAATATGTTATCACCCAGCAGATAAGCCTGATCGAATGCCGGTTGATTGCGCAAATAGTCACCCAACAACGAAGCTGTGCGTGTGGAAACATTTGTCCCGCCGTATAAACAGGAACGCCCAAAATCGATATAATAAATCTTCAAGTTCAACGCAGCCACAAGCATGATCAGGATCACGCTCGAGCTCATAACCATGCGCCAGTCTGCCTTGGCCAGTCTTTCAGCCAGGGAGGTGATATGCGCCCACCCTAGCGCTGCCAATATGCACATGGCCGGCAAGACCATCAATAAGCGGTACGAATCGGCCGCGGCCGGGATGGCAAATAACCCGATGGCCACCACGCCAGACCAGAACCAGCCATTCAACAGCAAAATCCGTGGATCACGGGTACGGCGCAACGCCAGGAAAGTGCCTACGACGAACAGGGCCCCCGTAATCAGATCGAGTACGGGGGCTGGCGCCCAATAAAAATCCTGGAAGGGCAGGACGAAGATCGACAGGCATGCGTGGCTGAAACGTTGCCACAATATCAGGAAAAATGGTTGGCCGGTGGTAAGAACTTCGTTCGTCAACCAGCCGGATTGAATTGATCCTTCTTTGGCCCAACGCGCGGCAAAACTATCCGCGTGATAAAAGCTCCAGAGCAGCGCTGGAAAGGCCAGGATCAAAATGCTGCCAAAAAACCAGGGCAGGTTATGAAGATTTTCACGCAAGGGTAATCGAGGACGGGAAATGACCTTCTCGCCTACAGTGATTTGCGGAGGAGAAATGATCGCCGCCATCCCCAGAAATACACAGGTCATTAGGATCAGTATTTGCGGGTCAAAGTAAATATTAAAATGCAGGCCTAACAACAGACCTGCCGCCACAATCCAACTGCGCTTGCGCTCTTCCAAGCCTCTGAGCAGGCAATACAGTTCCAGGGGAGCGAGCCAGGTGGCTTGCTGGTATCCCACCGCTGACGTACGGCTAAAATGAATGTCTGTGTGTGAAACCATCAACAGGAGTGCCGCTATGGTGGCGTTCCGTACACCTAGTAACCGGCGGGCAAACAGATAGGTTGCCGGAATGGCAAGCGTACCACCTATAGCCGGGACAAAGCGCAGGCCAAACTTGTTCCGGCCAAAAATATCGATGGCTGCTGCGAATACATCCAGATATGGGCGGCCAAACCCTTCGAAGAAGGAGAAGGGATTGGTGTAGAAAAAAGAATCTGCCGGAAATAGCTTCAGGGCAGCCATGCCGGTCCAGCCTTCATCACCTTCGATGATATTGGGGATTGTGTCTAATTGATAAAAGCGCAGCGCGGCCGCAAAAAATGTCATTAGCGATACGGCGATGATCTCACGCCGATAGTCGTGCCACCATTCGCTCACAGATGACCATGTAACATGGCAGTGCATCAGGAAAATGATCAGCCCACCAGTAGCCCAGAGTGGCACGGCAAAGTCAATCATGATCGGATTGGGCTGTTGCTCCAGATAATGACCCATCCAGGCGGCAGCCACCGAGCAGCCCACAGCGGCGGCGATCAGGACAATATCAGAGGCGGATGCCAAACGTTCAAAGAAACTCAACCACCAATGTGGGGCGCTGCGCTCATCTTCCATCGACCAGAACAACATCAGCGCCAGACTCAGTAAGGCGATTCCCAGCAGTGACCGCCCAACATTTTCCACCAGGAAGTAAATGCTCGTACCGATCAAACCAACCAGCAGGGCAAGCCAGAATAAATTCGCTTTGGCAGAGATGGTGGTTTTGGCATCGCTGTCCGGTTTGGGCGTCTCGTTGCTCATCTTTCAGCTCCTGGTGAATTGCGCTTCGTCTTTAAGCCGGATTTGTTCCTGCGATCACTTAATCTACCAATTGGTTTTTAGAACGCCGCAAATCGGGTAATCAGTCACCATTATATTACCAAAACGTTTTGGTAGATGCAATATCCTAATCCAGTCGATTTATTCGCGTTAATATAGAAACGGGCAGGCTGAATGCAGCCCACCCGCTCTACCAACGCACACACGATTTAGGCGCTGTTTTATTTCTCAGGAAATGTGATTTCCCAGATGCCGCCATGCCCGCCATACTCCAGAACATAGAGCTTGCCTTCGAACAACACGGCGTCTATGGGGTTTTTGAAGCCGGCCATGATTTGCGTGGCCGTCATCTGGTACTGCTCCCCTTTTTTGACAAGTTCCAGGTCCAACAGATCCTGGCCCTTATCCTGAAAATCACCGAGCGCAGCTCCCCAACTGAGAATAAAAGCATGCCCCTTGAATTGGCCCGGCAGGACACCTGCGGTATCGAACACCAGCCCGAGAGGCGAGCGATGTGGTGTGAAGCTGGATAGCCCTTGGCCCAAGCCTGGAGCTTTGCGGATCTGGCCTTGCTCGTCCCGAAAATAAACTGCATCTGGGCCCATGTTTATGACCGGATCGGTAAATTTTACGCCTGTGGGTGCTGTGGGAAAACCCGGATCGTTGGTATAGGTGGTCGAGTCCTTTGGAATGAGCGGATTCTGCTTTGGGTCGAAAGTGGGGAACTGCTGAGGGTTATCCTGGTTCCCAAACCGCCAGGGGAAGCCATAATGATGCCCATCCTCGATCCAGTTCAACTCGTCGGGGAAATCAGCATCGGGCCCATTGTCGATGGCAAAGAGCTCGCCATCCGCATTAAAGGCCAGATCAAAGGCATTGCGCAGCCCGTCCGCAAAAAGATAAGGTTTCAGGCCCTCTTCATTGTTGGGAAGCACCAGTCCCTGCGCGCCTGTAGGGACGCGGAAGATGGCCGAAGTCAGGGGAAGTTCGCGCGCATCGGGGAAGGCGCCGCCGGCTGTCTCCACCTCGCCGTGATCGCTGCGCGAGCCGGCGGCGATGAATAGATACTTGCCGTCCGGGCTGACTGCCAGCCCGCCGTAGACGTGATCGAACTGGTTCTTGCTGAGCGGGTAGGGCTCGGTCGTCACCAGGGTGGACCAGGTGCGTTTGCCCGGTCCGTTTGGCACACCTTTGCGGATGATAGCCCGGGTCAGATCGCTATTGGCTTCATTGCCCAGAACGTAGAGGGCTCCATCCGGTCCAAAAGTCATCCCCAGGCTGGACGAAATTCCGCCCACTTCTTCAGCTGAGTACATTTTCCAGCCGGTGGAATCTGCGCCAGGTTGGAGCGAGAGCCGGTATATATTCACCATGTTATCCATATAGTAGATCTCGTGGCTGATGGGATCCACATCGATACGGACGAATCCGCCGCCGGTGTTGACAATATCGCGCGCGCGTAGCCCGAGAAAGGCCTTGGTTGCCAGTGGGCCGATGGCGGATGAACCGGTATGGTCCGGTCCAGGTGTCACGGTGCCGTCCGATTGCTCTTGTGATAACAGGCTGAATGACTGCAGGAAGGCATCCATTTCCGCCGTGACGACCTGGTCTTTCGAAGTTATTACCATGATCTGGTAGATGCGATTTTGCACCAGATAATAGCGCGCCTTGATGATGCCATCCTGGCCAGTGCTTGTTTTCGCTTCCACAAGCGCTTCGCGGCCGGGATAATCGCCCAATGAAATCTCATGCTCTGTTTGTAGTTTTCCGTTGATGAATCCAAGCCAACCATCACGCGCGCCGTCCAGCACTGCGGGCCAGGTGCTCTCGCCGCCGACGGAATCTTTTGGAAAGTCGTAGTAAAAGACGGCATAGTTTGTCTCACCCAGGCGGCCATCGAAGCTGTAAACATCCAGCCCACCCGCAGGCTGGACTGTTTTAACCAGCTCCAACTCCATCGGAATCCTGGCTGAAAAATTCCCTTCTTCCGATCTAAATTCCTTTGACTGGAGCGGCTGGCTGCAAGCGGTTAAAGAAAATATCAAGGTGAATAGCAGGGAGATTGTCGCCAAAATGTTTTTCATCTGATTTTCTCTAGAAAAGAGCGCTCATGCGAATGATTGATCTAACTCTTACGGGAATAGGTTGTGAATGCCGTCTTGTAGAGCGAATTGGTTTTGTGCCCTGCGTTTACAATGACTAAAGAGAGCCCGTATGCTAACCGAGCAATACAAGCTGATACAACCCGGCGATGACCATATCCGCATCTTTGAGCGTAAACGGCCTGCCGATGCCGACGGCGCCCATCCCGGCGCGGTGCGCGGCTTCGATACCGGCTTCGGCGTCCTCGAAGACCACGCAAATCTCCGCAGGAACACCCAGTTCGCCGGCGGCGCGCAGGAAAACTTCAGGGTCGGGTTTGGCCTGCTGGACTTTTGTGCCGTCCATAACCACATCGAATAATGACGCAATTTCCAGCCGCTCCAGGATGAGCGGCGCGTTTTTGCTGGCGGAGCCGATTGCCGTTTTAACCCCACGCTTGCGCAGCCTTTGAAGATATTCCGCTGCGCCTGGCAGGATTTCGGATGTGTCCATATGGCGGATGTACTCCACGTACCAGGCATTCTTTTTTGCGGCCAGGGCCTCTTTCGCGGATTCGGCCAGCGTCAGGCTGCCGATTTCGAGCAGAATCTCGAGCGAACGTGTGCGGCTGACTCCTTTGAGCCGTTCGTTATCGGCCTCGCTAAAATCAAAGCCGTTCTCGTTTGCCAGGCGCTTCCAGGCCAGGTAATGATATTTGGCCGTGTCGACAATGACACCGTCCAGGTCGAAGATTGCGGCATGCATTTCGCGGATCACTTGGCAGGCTCCTGGGTGGGCAGAATGGTCAGTTCGCCGCTCTGCGGCAGTTGGTAGGCAAACCCCGCAACCGAAATGGACAGGGGCGCCTCGAGCGCACTCGCCGCCCGTATATTGACGCTTTCCGCGGAGAGCCTGATGCGCAGCTTCTGCCCGCGGAAAACAATGGGGAGCGAGACCTGCTTCCAGTGTGAGGGCAGGCGCGGGTTGATGAAGAGGGTTTCAGCGGCGCAGTGGATCCCGCACAGGCCGAATACCGCAGACATCCAGGCTCCACCGTTGGCTGCGGGGTGCGTCCCTCCAATGTAGAGCGTGCCGACGTATTGTTTTCCCTCGCCGGTCAGGTCGATCGTGGCGGTCTTCATGAAATATTTGTAGGCCCAGTCCACTTTTCCGATCTGGGCAGCGATCAGCGAGTAGGAACAGGCGCTCAGGCTAGAGCCGTGTTCGGTGCGCGGCTCGTAGTATTCCCAGTTGGCTGCTTTCGTCCGCAGTGAGAATTTGTCCGAGAATAAATACAATGCCAGGACCACATCGGCCTGTTTGATGATCTGGGTGGTAGTGGCCAGGCCATTGCCACCGCCCAGGTATTCGTGTGGATGCAGCTTGCGCTCCAGCAGGGTCTTTAACGGGACGTCATCCAGGTTGAAATAACCGTCGAATTGTGGAATAACGGGGGCTGCGGAGGCCTCGGGGTCCGGCAGGTACATGCTACGGGCCAGTTCTGTGAGCAAGGCCAGATCGGGCGCAAAATCCAGAGCATCCAGCAATTCTGCATATTTTTCCGGAAAACGGGCCTGTAGATCCGCCGCCACGCGCAGGCACACATCAAAGGTGTGGGCGACCATCAGATTCGTGAAGGCATTGTTGTGGACGCGCTCGTGATACTCATCGGGACCGGTGACATCCAGAATCTCGTAGCGGCGCTTATCGGGGTTGTAATAGGCCGCCGAGAGGAAAAAACGCGCGCACTCGAAGACCACCTCTGCACCGCCGTCGCGCCAGATCGTCTCGTCACCCGTGATGGCGAAATATTGCCAGAAGGCGTAGGCCATATCGGCGCTGATGTGCACCTGCTTGTCGCGGAAGTAAGTGCGCATGGGGCGGTTGGTGAACACATCGGTGACGTTGAACAGGGTGCAGGCGTCGTCGCCGCTGTCCTGGCTCTCCCAGGCATAGAAGGCGCCGCGGTAGCCGTACTCGCGCGCCTTGCGCCGTGCGCCGCCGAGTGTGTGATAGCGATACAGCAGCAGGTTGCGGGCCAGCGCCGGCAAGGTGTGTACGAAAAAAGGCAGCATGAAAATTTCGGTATCCCAGAAGATGCCGCCCTTGTAGACCTGCCCGGAAAGTCCGCGAGCCGGGATGGAAGCCTTTTCTGTGTTGGTCGGTGCAATCGAGAGCAGGTGATACATGCTGAAACGCAGTGCCTGCTGGGCAGGCGCATCGCCGTCGATCTGGATATCGCAGTCTGCCCAGCGCTCAGCCCAGCGGGCGCAGTGTTCTTCGAGCAGTTTGTCGAAACCCAGTTGAGCGGCTGCCAGGCAGATGCTTCGACTTTCTTCCAGCGGATCGGCGGACTCCAGCCCGATGGCATGGGCGACAAACTTGTGCAGGATGCCGCTGCGCTTGGCGCTCACCGGAACCTGGATCTCGCGATAAATGGTTCTTCCGCCCTGTAAAAGGGACTGCGTTTGCCCTGAAAAGGCTACACTTTCCGAGACTGCCAGCGGGACGGCGCTCTCATGCGTGAGCGCGCTCAACGAGATGATGCCATTCTGTTCGGCGCTTGCGATCTCGCGCAGGTGCGGCCCGTTCAGGTCCCACACGTCGCCATCGATGCCGGTGCGCAGGCCGATCACACAATCGTGATTGGCTTGGACGGTGTATTCCATGCAGATCAGCGCAGGCCGGGCCAGGCTGACAAAGCGTCGCGAGCGTACGTTGATGCGTGTGCCGTCGATGGATTCAAAGATGGTCTGCCGCTCGTGGATAGCCTGCGCCAGATCCACACCCTGGGAATGTTCCACAACCTTGCCGGTCAGCGCATGCAGCGCTTCGCCCTGGTAGATAACCTGCACGAAACATCCATTAGGCAGGTTGACCGGTTCGCGCCACTGGTCGCCGACTTTGTCATACAGCCCTGAGACGATGGTGGCGGTTTTCTGGTCTTTGGTGTATTCCTCCAGCGTGCCGCGGTAGCCCAGGAATCCGTTGCCGGTCAGCAGTTTGTTGCCCAGCCGGTCAATGGCTTGCGTGTCGAGTTGGTTGATTTCGGTGATTTTCCAATCCATGTCAGGTCCTTATCCGCGAAATCTATGGGTGCCATTTCATATCGCGACCGAGACTCCATCCCGATCGATTTTTTGAATCTTTCCGCATACCTGCACGGGTACCGGCTGTCCTTCCACTATCCGGAACTCAGCTTCGCGATGTGAAACGCTCACCCGCAGGATGGAGCCGTGGTAGAGCACCTGGAAGCTGTAACCCTGCCAGTTCGCCGGAATGCTCGGGTTGAAAGACAGGATCTCGCCATCTGAGCGCATCCCGCCAAAACCGTAGACGATGTTCATCCAGGCGGCAGCGATGGAAGTTATATGGATGCCCTCGCCCGTGTTGCGGTTATAGTTGTCCAGGTCGATGCGTGTGGCGAAACGGGAAAGCTCGAAGGCTTCCTCATGCCGGCCAAGTTCCGAGGCCAGGATCGAATGTACAGAGGGGGAGAGCGACGATTCGTGGATACAGCGCGGTTCGTAGTAGTCGTAGTTGGCCCGTTTTTCGGCCAGCGAAAAGGACTGGTTGTATAAAAGCATGAACATCAGCACGTCTGGCTGTTTGATCATATCGTTGCGGTAAATGCGGTCATAGGACCAGTGGTGGTAGAGCGGAAAATCCTCCACCGGGATGGCATCCACATCCACATGCGGCAGGTCGAAGAAGCCATCATGCTGTTCGTACAGGCAGCTCTTTTCATCATAGGGAATGTACATTTCGGCGGCCATATGCCGCCAGCTCTCTAATTCAGCCGGCGAACAGTTCAATTTGTTGAACAAGGCCTCTTTTTTTGCAGGCTCGATCCCGGCCAGCACCTGCAAGGTATATTCGAAGGTCCTTTTCGCCATGTAGTTGGTGTAACAGTTATTGTTCACCATCATCTGGAACTCGTCTGGGCCCATGACGGCATAGTAGCCAAACTTGGCCGTCTGCGCCGACCATTGCCCGCGGCTGGCCAGGAAGCGGCAGATCTGGATCAGTAGCTCCGCGCCCTCGGTGAATAAAAACTCCCGGTCGCCGGTAATGTTGACGTAATGACCAATGGCATAGGCAACGGCAGTCGTCGGCTGGAATTGCAGGCTGGCGTGCTGCCATAGCGTGCAGCTTTCGGTGCCGTCGATCGTTGCCACCGGGAAGCAGGCCCCCGTACAGTCGAGTTCCTTTGCGCGCGCCAACGCTTCGGGGAGAGTCTTGTAGCGGAAATCGATCAGCGCTTTGGCGGCTGCCGGGTTGCTGAACAGGTAATAGGGCAGGCAGTAGGTCTCGGTATCCCAAAAGGCGTTGCCGTTGTAGACTTCGCCGGTCAGCCCTTTCGCGCCGATGTTTGCTCCCGGTAACGCGCCGCGATACGTCTGCTGCATTTGGAAAATACAAAAGCGGATGCCCTGTTGGGTGGCGAGGTCGCCATCGATGGTGATATCGAACTTCGTCCAGAAATCGTTCCAATAAGCCAGGTTTTGTGCGTAAGCCTCGGCGTAGGAGAGATGGGCATACTCATTCAGTAGGCGCATACCGTGTTCCCAGGCCGCGTCCACAGCTTGATTGGGGTCTTTGTCGGTTTGCAGGATGGTCAACTTTTCGATGGTTTTTTCCTGCCCCTCAGCCAGTTCCAGCACTACACGTGCCCCGACAAATTTCTCTGCTTCGATGGAGTGCTGTTCTGCCTCCCCGGCATTGACCTTGAACCCGGCAAACAGCTGGTGTTGAATATTTTTGCTGACGCCCAGGACGGCAAAAACGCCCTCCCCGGCACTTTTGCACGGGCAGTCCCAGAAATTTTCCTGGAACATGCGGTGCGGCACTGAGAAGTCCAATCCGAGCGTCACGGTAACCGTATCAGAGAAGTTAAGCGGCGTCAGGCTGATACGCTGAAAGGCAACTTCCTTGGCGTTCATACTCAACAGGCGCGAAAAAACCAGCCGCAGAGCCTTGCCCGAATGCGTCTCCCAGATAAATTCGCGGCGCAGTTCCCCGCTGTGGAAATCCAGTTCGCGGCGGAAGTCGGAAAAGCGGCTGTGCGCCAAATCAAGGGTTTCTCCGTCCACTTCGATGCGGGTATGCAGCCAGTTGACGCTGTTGACCATGAAACACAAGCGGTTGGAGATGCCCTTGTAGGACATCGGTTCCTTTGAATAACGTTCCTCGTAAATGCCGTTCAGGTAACAGCCCACCAGGCTTTTGCCCGAATAATCCTCATCGAAAAACCCGCGCGCGCCCTGATATTCATTGCCCAAAGAAAACAATGATTCCGAAACTTCACTTTTGTCGACGTGAAAACCGTCCTCGATAAGTTTCCAAGGGTCAACCAGCAGATATTTATCTGCAACTTTTGCCATAACTACGCTCCTGGTATCGTATCTGAACTTTTTAAAATAAAAATGTAGAGTAAAGGATCCTGGTAATGAACCTGATGATGCCTGCATTTTATTTGGCCAGGCACCAGCCAACATAAAATGTTGAACGTTCAACAAATGTGTTAAAAAAAGAGACGTTCAAGCTGTCTCTCTGGAAATCAACGCCACGGGCAACAGGAGCCGGGTATCCTTCGCTCCGTTGACAATGCTCAAGAGCGTTTTCGCGGCGGTCTCGCCTTTCTTAAAAATATTTTGGTCGATGGTGGTCAGTTCGGGATAAATCTGCCTGCCGATACTGATATTATCAAAACCGACCAGGCCAAACTCCTGTCCAACGCGCACACGCTGTTTGAGCAGGTAATGTAGCAATCCCACTGCCAGCATGTCCTCGGTGCAGAAGGCCGCATCGACCTTCTCGCGCATGAGCGCCTCACCCATTTGTTTCCCGGCTTCAAAGGCATCAATCCCGCCTGCAAAAACGTGCTCAAGATACCCGGCTTCCGCCAGAGCGCGCTTATAGCCGGCGTAGCGCTTCTGCATCAACAGGCTGTGTAATGCCGCTGAGCACAGGCCAATTTTTTTGTAGCCCTGCTTGATTAATTGCTGTGTTGCCAGGTAGCCGCCAGCCTCGTCATCCGAGTTAATGTATGAAAAATTCGAATAATTCTCGGATGAGTAGTTATCGATCAACATCACCGGGATGTTCTTGGAACTCAGGTCACGCAGAAAAGCCTGGTCGTACTCGCCAATCGCCAGGATCCCGTCTACGTTGCGGACGTCGATCCAGTCGCTGACCTGTAGCAGTTTTTCCTTGTAGTTTTCCTTGGATGGCACGGAAAAAATAATCAGGTCGTAATAGGCTTCATCACGCAACACCGAATAAACGCCGTCCATGATGATGTTGTAGAAAGGGCTGTTCGTAAGCGTATTCGTATCGACGTAGGAAGGCAAAATCAGCCCCACCAGCCCGGATTTATTGGTGATCAGCGACCGGGCCGCCAGGTTGGGCTTATAGCCAAGTTTTTTTGCCGCGGCCAGTACTGCTTCGCGAGTCTCATCCGAATATTTGGTTTTACCACCAAATACATTGGAAACTGTTGTGCGCGAAATACCCGCTTCTTTGGCAACATCTTTGACCGTTACGCTCATATTAATACCCTTCGTTGAACGTTCAACATTATCGGGGATAAAATTGCTTTTGTCAAGGAAACAGTCAACAGGAAACCGGACTCCATCTGTCTGCAACAAACTCCACGAAAGAGAAAGAACATAGCCTCGGTACGTCCTGCGATTTCACGGGCAGGTACTTCCCTGGCGGGCCTGACTGCATTCATTCCAGGCACCTTAAGGCATAGGCCAATGCCTGTTCGAGCGAAAGGGCTTGCCCGGCAAAGCGGGCTTCGGTCAGCACTGCAGCGTCGATCCGCCCTTTCAGCGTTGCCAGGCTGGATTCGTAATCCGGCCGGTAGACCGGCATTTGCAGGATGCCCAAGGTTGCCTGCAGGGATTCTGCCACTCCGAATAGACGTGCCGCCCCCAACCATTCTCGTCGCGCCACCGATAGTTCCGCCGTGACTTCCAGCACTGCCAGCGAGCGCCAGTGCTCCTTGAGGGATTGCTGCAGGAGCAGGTTTTCCTGGAAACAAAATGCGGCGCTTTCCAACTCCCCTGAACGCATGGCCAGCAAGCCGGTGGTAAAAATGCCCAACTCAACACACCAGTCGTAGCCGGCATTCTTGCTCAAGTTTAATGACTGGCCGTTCAATTCGCGTGCCAGTTCAGGTTGGGAGCGGAATACGGCAATTTCGCTCAGGTAATTCAGTGCCAGCGCAAAGCTCGAGCTGCGCATCTTGCCTGCTTCGCCGTTGACTTGCAGGCATTCTTCGAACAAGGGGGCAGCCTGGTCGATCAAACCCTGATAGAACAGACTTTGTCCCAGGTGGACAAGCGACAGGGTCAGCCCGGAAATCGAGCTGAGTAGCCGGAAGGAATCCAGGCTTTTCTCGAAATAAGCCTGCGCTGCGCTTAAATTTCCCCGGCTCAACTCAACTCGCCCTAGCAGGTCCAATGACCAGGCAATGTGCTTTTGGTTTTCCAATTCGTCGAACAGTTTCAGGGACTGTTCAAGATGTTCGCGTGCCTGCTCTGGCTGCCCGCGCAGTTGGTCGAGTTCGCCCAATCCGTGCAGCGCTAGCCCGACACCGCAACGGTCCCCAAGCGATTTGGAGAGTTCGTAGCTGGCCTGGAAGGCCCATAGCATGGTGGTATGATCGCGCATGTCGTGCGCCAGCCATCCTGAGAGCCGTAGCACGCGCCCGCGGATGGGCAGGCGCAAAGCGACTGTTTGTTCCAATAGTGATTGGGTAAATTGGCGTCCTTCGCGCAGGTCGCCAAAGGATTTCCAAAAATCCCAGAGTGCCACAATGAAACGCAGGCCTAATTCACCTTCGCGGTGGTCAATTGTCCATTGGACGGCCGCTCTCAGGTTGGGATATTCACGCTGTATTAAGCTAAAAGTCATCTCGCGCGCGTGCATGGCATTTTTGGCGGAATAGTCTTCAGCCAGTTGCAGGTAGTAGCGGGTATGAACAAGCTCAAGGGTATCTTTTTCACCGCGAACGAGCAGTTGTTCCAGCGCATACTCACGAGTCATGCCCAGCATGTGAAAACGTGGTTCGCCATCCGGATCCACACGTTGCTCGAGCATGCTCTGATCGGCCAGTGCGGTCAGCCCCACTTGCACATCGAGCAGGACCCCGCCCTGGTCGGAGCAAACTGCCTCCGCCGCTTCGATGGTGAACTCGCCGGGGAAAACCGCCAATCGGCAAAAGAGTGCCTGCAAATCGGGTGAAAGCAGATCGTAACTCCAATTGAGCATGTCGCGCATGGTTTGCTGGTGCGGCGGAAGCCGTTTGGGCACGTGGCTGAGGAAGTTCAGCCGGGGGGCGTTCGACAGGCGCACAAGCATGGCCTGTGGCGAAAAATATTTCACCTGGAAGGCAGTCAATTCTATCGCCAGTGGAATGCCTTCCATGCGCAGGCAGAGTTCAGCCACCGCCTCGACGTTTTTGCTGTTTAGCACAAAAGCGGGGTTGACGGCCTGGGCGCGCTGGACGAACAATGCCACTGCCGGGGATTGGGCCCACAACTCCGGGTCTTTGACGCTTTCGATATCGGGCATCGCCAGGGGCGGGACGATGAACTCATGTTCGCCATAGACGTGCAATGGGGCGCGGCTCGTAACCAGGATTTTCAAGCGCGGGGCAGTTGCCAGCAGTTCGGTGACAAGCGCCCGCGCTGGGAGCAGGCATTCGAAATTGTCGAGGGCGAGTAAAAATTCTTTCGGGCGCAGATAGGCCTTCAGATGTGCATCCCCCTCTTCTTTCAATCCTAAGGTTTGTGCGATGACCTGACCCACCTGGGTGTGATCACGCAGGGCCGAAAGGTCAACGAAGCAAACTTCGCTGCCATATCGATCGCTCAAACGCCGGGTCAGTTCAATACTAAGACGGGTTTTGCCGATGCCTCCGGTACCAAGCAGGGTCAACAAACGTACATCCTCGCGCAAAAGCAAACCCATGAGTGATTGCAAGGCCGATTCGACACCCACCAGATTGGTCAGTGGGACCGGCAGGCTGGGCTGGATAGGAGAGATATTCTCTGGAGGGCTAGATTGTGTAACGGGGGAGGGGGAATTAAGTTCCCAGCAGTTCAGGGTCTGCACCAGGGCAGGGACAAGTTCGCGAAGCTGGTAAAAATACGTGGCACGGCTGACGTTGAGTTCGTTGGCATAAAAATCCGCAATCGCCTCGGGATTGGAAAGTACCACATCCAGAATGCGGCGATGGCTGGGGGAATGGGGATATCCCTGCAAGTAGGCATAGACAGCTTTGAGCCCTCCGCGCTCGCCAATCCAGGCTTGCCAGGGTTCCTGCTGTATGAGGCGCATGGGGAAACGGGGAAAATGCAATAAAGCCTTAACGTGCTCATCGTCCCACGTCCCGACTGCTTTTTCATAACGTGCCAGGGTCTGTTCCATGCTCTAAGGGTGGAAATATCTGGTTTGGGCGGGTTTGCGCATTATTTTATAAATCCGCTAAAATCATACCACACTTTGGTTGAACGTTCAACTATAATTATACCAACCTTAGACTATGTTTGGACGGTAGAGGAAACCTTTCTCTATATAATACTAACAAACGATTTTGTATTCAACATCACAAAATCAGCTTCTCGCAATCAGAACATCGGGAAAGGAGTTGTGCAGAATCCACTTTGTTTTTTCAAATTTCAAGTTTGCCCTGGCACCAATCATCTATAATTAGGAGAAGAATTCACCATGAAGACCAAAACTTTAGCGTTGTTCTTGAATATCGCCATGTTGGGCGCGCTGGTTCTCAGCGCCTGCGGTCCCGCGATGACTCCCACAGCGGTGGTCGAGCCGCCGACCGCTACCACCGAGGCGGCCGCGCCTGCTGCGACAGATACTCCTGAAGCCCCGGCCGGCAGCATTGTCTTCCCCGCCGAAATTGCAGGCGGCAAGCCGGTTGAGATCACTGTCGTCGGCATGCCGGCCGAGTCCAACCCGACCGGTCTGGAAGGCTGGAAAGCGGCAGTTGCCCGTTTCGAAGCCAAGTATCCGAATGTAAAAGTCACCGGTAGCGAATACAACTATGGCGTGGACACCTTCCCCGCGCTGGTGGCTGGTGGCCAGGTGCCGAACGTCTTCTCGGCTTATCTGACCGACCGCGACCAGATGGTAAGCCAGGGGATCGCTGCCGATCTGACCAGTTTTTACGCCGCTTCGAAACTTGGCGATATCTATAATCCTCAGTTGCTGGACCTTGTGTCCACAGATGGCAAGATCTATGGCATGCCGACGGGCGCATACGTTATGGGCTTGGCTTATAACATCAAGCTGCTCAAGGATGCCGGTTACGACGCGCCGCCTACAACCTGGGATGAACTAGGCCCCATGGCGCAGAAGCTGACCAACCGTGACGCCGGCATCGCCGGGTTCTCCTTCATCCGCGGTGAGGCTCACCAGGCCGGCTGGCATGGCACGGTAATTGCCTACAATTTTGGCGCCAAGGCTTCAGACATCGTCACCAAGACTGCCGATGGAAAGTACAAGGCCGGTTTCGACAACGCTCAAACCCTGGCTGCGCTGAATTTCATCAAGGATTTGCAGTGGAAGTACGATGCCCTGCCGAAAGAACTGCTTGAATGGCCGACCAACGGTGAGCAGCTCGCCACCGGCAAAGCCGCCATGGTTTTGATGGCAGGCAGCCAGTTGGCCTGGATCAAACAGACCTATCCCGATGCGGACATGAACAATTTCGGTTTCGCGCCGCTGCCGGCTGGTCCGGACGGCAAGATGGTCTCCCTGGGTGGTGGTGATGTGGCTTATATGAGCGCCAAGGGTACCCCTGAACAGATCGAGGCCGGCTTCTACTATCGCCTCTTCGTCCAGTTCGACGAAGGTGAAGTCAAAGCCAGATACGAGGCTGTCAAAACCGACCCGAAGGCCGTTGTTGGCGATCCGGGCTACCCGATGTACGTTGGCCCGTTCCAGGAAAAGACTTTGGCGATGATCAAACAGTACGCCAACCTGCCGGTTGACAACTACGCATTGTTCAATAATGCTACAATCGGTCTGATGAATGAACCCCAGATTGCTGGCCAGGATTACTATGCCGCGCTGGGCGATGTCGTCAGCAAGATCGTCACGGATAAAGACACTGACGTGGCTGCCGCTCTCGCAGCTGCTCAAGCTACGTTCCAAACGAACGTGCTCGACCTGATGAAGTAAGCTTTTGAACCACGGTTAGTTTTGTTGGAAGAGGTGGCATCAATCAATGCCACCTCTTCCAAAGTTTCCTTTATAGTAACGATCTGAAAGAAATTTCAGTAGATCACAGTTTCAACGTGTCATTGCCTGCACCGAACGCAGGTACACGTGCGAGGAGCGTTCCCCAGCGACGAAGTGTCGCCACGGCGACGCAATCTCGCCTTAAACAACAGTAACCACTCGACAAAGCTTTGGTACTGAACCCGAGATTGCCACGTCGGCCTACGGCCTCCTCGCACATCGCCCCGATGCCCCTACGGGGATGACACCAAATTCGTGATTTACTGAATTTGTGGTAACCTATGTGTTTTGCGGCAGAAAGAGCTTGAACACTAAATTAGGCCGCATTCTTGATGAAACCCGGCAGGTCGGGAAGTTGCCATTATCGCATCCATTAGAAAAAGGATAATCTCAAATATGACCTCTACCGTGACGAACCTTACCAAGATCGAGGCAACACCCCGCTGGCGTATTATCAACTGGAAGGACCAGGGATTGGCTTATCTCTTCCTCCTGCCTGCTTTGGCCGGCTTTACCCTGACTGTGTGGTATCCACTCCTGAGTACTATTCTTTACAGTTTTCAAAAGGTTAATCTCAACGGTTTTCAATATTGGGTTGGATTCAATAATTATGAGCGCATGTTTGGCAATCCCATTTTTTACACGGCCTGGCAGAATACCCTTATCTACGTATTGTTAAGTCTGGTAATCGGATTTATGGTGCCGATCATGCTGGCATTGATGATCAATGAGATGCGCGGGATGAGCACTTTTTTCCAGATGATGGTTTACCTGCCGGCGTTGATCCCCATCGCCGTGGGGCTTCTTGTCTGGAAGCAGATCTATTCGCCCTCGGGAGGCATCCTGAACAGCCTGGTAGGACTCGTGAATATTCCGCCGCAGAGCTGGTTGCAGGACCCGCTCCTGGCGAAACCGGCGCTGGTTATCGTTCTGACCTGGCTTGGATCCGGCGGTACCACCATGCTTTACCTGTACGCGCTCAGGGAAATTCCCACAGAACTGTTCGAAGCCGCCGAGCTTGACGGCTTTTCGGTCTTGCAGCGCATTCGCTATATTGCCCTGCCGTTATTGAGTTACAGGATCCGGATCATGCTGGTGTTGCAAATCATCTTTGTGACACAGATATTCGCCCCACCTTTTATTATGACCAACGGTGGGCCGAACAACGCCACGATGTCACCGGTGATGCAGATTTATGACGCGGCCTTCGTGCGCACTGATTTCGGGTTGGCCTCTGCCTGGGGAGTCTCGATGCTGGTGGCTCTGTCAGCTTTCTCCATCCTGTCGATTGTACTTACCAGGGAAGAACCCAAAAACTAAGCTATCGCATCGCCTGTTTATTATCGGTGATTGTTTTTTCGAATAAGAATTCCTGAAGGAGAGTTTAATGAGCACAGCTAATCGCGGCATTATGTCACACTCCGAGTGGCGCTCACCGACTGGGCGGCTTATCGCTCTTTTTTACCTTTTCGTGCTGACGGTTGTCAGTATCCTGTTTGTTTTCCCGTTTATATTCTCGTTTACCGCCGGACTGAAAAACAGTCTCGACGTTATCCAACCGGGCACCAGTTTGTGGCCTGAAACGCCGCTATGGGGCAATTACCTGGATGCCTGGACACGTTTTGGGATGAGCAGGTTGTTCACCAACACTTTCATTGCCGCCGGCGGAGGTGTTGTGGCGTTATTGGCGGTCTCGTCCCTGGCGGCTTACAGCCTCTCCAGGCTCAAGCCCATCGGCAAGAATATCATTCGCGCGATCCTGTTGATTACCGTGGCGGTGCCCGGGGTTGTCTTCCTGGTTCCAGAATATGCCATCATGGCAAAGCTTGGCCTGTTGAATAATTTCTGGGGTTTGTGGATTCCCTACTCCGTCAGTGCTTTTTATATTATCGTGCTGAGTAATTCTTTCGACCAAATTCCCAAAGACCTCTATGAGGCGGCTCAAATGGACGGCGCCTCCGAGTTTCACATGTTCCTAAACATCACCGTTCCGCTTTCGTATTCAACTTTCCTGGTGATCGGGATATTTGCCTTTATCGGGTTTTGGGGAGATTTTCTGTGGCCGTTTCTGGTCATGCGCGATCCGGCGCTCCAAACCATGTCCGTACGTTTATACGTGCAGACGAGAGAGTTTTCGTTAAATCTCTTCATGGCTGCTTCTTTCATTGCCATGGTCCCTCCAGCCATTGCTGCGGTATTTTTACAGCGTTATGCCCCGAGAGGCGGTCTCACTTTTTAGTGCCCGGCTAACATAAGAATGTAGGGTGAATATGGCCGCCCTGCCCCGGCTCTTCGCGGGGTCAGGATTACCTTACCCTGCATCCTTAGAAAATCCGGGTACTAGTGCCCGGCTAACATAAAGAATGTAGGTTTCATAAGAGTCATTTCAAGGGTCTGTTAGCCTACATCCTTAAAAAGTTCGGGTATTCGTTGAATCCAGAAAGACTCATGCTGCCAACGCCCTCACGCTTGCTCCGACCCTTTTTGCTGGCCTGTCTCATTCTGCTGATGGGATGCGCCGGACTTCAACGCGCCCCAGCCGTCGAACCGCCGACAGTCACCACTACAAGCGTTTCCCCCATGTCCGGCAGCTCACCGCAGCCTGCCGCTGCCACGGCGACACTGGAAATTTTCCCTTCTGAAACGCCTGTCCTGAACCTGGTTGAAGGGTCCGCCGACCGCATTTATGTGCGCATCAAAAACGCCCAATCGGGGACGTACTTATATGAAGCTGACGGCCAGGCCCAACTGGCAGCGCTCCCCTCATCAGACATAACTTCGCAGTGGGCCATCGAGGATTACCAGGGCAGTAAACGTATCCAGAACCGCGCCAGTGGGAGTTACCTGGCCATCGAACACCTGAAGGATTACGTGGAAGTTATCCCGGTCGAAGCGGTGTGGATGAGCCCGCGCTGGGTATTCGAGAAAGACTCGGCCAGCGGGACGATTATCGTGCGGAACGTCTGGCATAACTGGCAAATCCTGTACTCCAAGAGCGGAGGCGTCAGTTACGACAGGGTCCCGACAACGGCCGACACCTCCCGCTGGGTACTCGAATCCGTCGACGGTTCGGCCCTGGCGGCGAGCACCGCGACGCCGCTCGTGGCGATCCCACCGGCAGCGAACCCGCCGGGTAGCCGCGGCGCCTCCGTCCCGTGGGTGGAATACGAAGCCGAAAAAGGCCAGAGCAACGGCGAAACCCTTGCCCCTGAGCGTACCTTCGGCACCATCTCCTCCGAATCGTCTGGTCGCAGCGCCGTTAAACTGGATAAAACCGGAGCATACGTCCAGTTCCGCTCGATGAAAACGGCCAATTCGCTGGTGGTGCGCTTTGTCATCCCGGATTCGGAAGACGGTACCGGCCAGCAGGCAACCCTCAGCCTGTATGTGAACAACACCTTCCGCCAAAAAATCCAGCTGACGTCCAAATACGCCTGGTCTTACGGCGGCGAGCAATATACGTTCAATACGCCCAAAGCCGGCGGCGCGCACCATTTCTACGACGAGGCCCGCGCCCTGGTGGGCGATATCCCCGCCGGCGCAAACGTCAAACTGCAAAAAGATGCCGACGATAGCGCAGAGTATTACGTCGTCGACCTGGTGGACCTGGAGCAGGTCGCTGCTCCTAAAACAAGACCAGACGGCTACCTGTCCATTGTCGATGACTGCAAGGCCATCCCGGATGATGGCCAGGATGATGGCACGGCCATCCGGAATTGCATCGCCCTGGCAAAAACCGCCAAAACGGGAGTCTGGATTCCGGTGGGGACGTTCGAGAGTACGACCAGCTCCTTTGACGTGTCTGAAGTGACCATCCAGGGTGCGGGGATGTGGTATTCCACCATCCATGGATTGTATGCGCGCTTCAACTGCGACGGGAATGACTGCCGCTATTTCGATTTCGCCATTCTGGGTGAAACCGTCCTGCGCGATGATAAATCGCCTGAAAACGGATTCAATGGCGGCGCCGGCAGCGGCTCACGCCTGGAAAACATCTGGGTCGAGCACACCAAGGTCGGTTACTGGGTTGGCGGCGGGACGAACGGCCTGGTGATCATCAACAGCCGTTTCCGCAACCTGTTTGCCGACGGCGTCAACTTCTGTAACGGCACCAGCAATTCGGTCATCGAGAACTCGCATTTCCGTAACACCGGCGACGACGCGCTGGCTTCCTGGTCTCCAAAGGGAAGCGGCATCAATACAAATAACGTCTTCCGTTTCAATACGGTACAGGTACCCTGGCGCGCCAACTGCTTCGCTATTTATGGGGGGAAGGATAACAAAATCGAGGACAACCTGTGCTACGATGTCGTCACATATCCGGGCATTTTGGTGGCGCAGCAGTTCGATTCGAACCCTTTCAGCGGGACCACGGCGATCCAGCGGAACTCATTGATCCGGGCGGGCGGGCCGATGTTCCATAACGAGCACGGGGCGTTGAAGATCTGGGCAGATCAGGGAGAGATCAGCGGTTTGGCCGTCAATGACCTGCTGATCGACAGCCCCACCTTTACCGGCATCGAACTGGAGGGCAGCTACCCGATCACAGCGGCCATGATCGAACACGTCGAGGTGCGGCATCCCGGCACCTGGGGCATTTTCCTGCATTCGAACCTGGCCGGGGAACTGACGCTCTCTTTTGTGGCCGTCTCCAACCCTGGCAAAGCAGGCCTTTTGGATTACGCGCCGAAACTTGTTTTTAAACTTATCAAAGGTAATCAGAATAATGGATGGTAGGCAACAGGAGAAAACATCATGTCACATCGTCGCGCGTTTGGTTTGATCACAACTTTTATCTCCGGCCGCTTTTTTGAGCAGATCATGAGCGGAGTCCAGCAGGTCGCCTGGCAAAACCAGGTGGATATCCTGGTCATTCACAGCACGCCGGAGCATGTCGCCCTCACCCAGGTCGGTCAGCAGCAGGTGGACGGCTGGCTGGTGCTAACCTATACCCGAGGACTAGATCTGCTTGCCCAGCAGGGCAAACCGATTGTGACCATCAGCTGCCGCATTCCTGGCCAAACCTTCCCGGCTGTTTTTCCGGATAACCGCCAGGGGACGGAATCCATCATGGCGCATTTGCTGGCCGAAGGGCACAAACGGATTGCCTTCGTCGGTGATACGTCGATCGGCGATATTCAGGAGCGCTATATCACCTATCATGATGTGCTCAAACGGAACAATATCCCCATCGACCCGGGGCTGGTACTGATTACCGACAGCCCGCTTGCTGATCAGGGCACGCTGGCCGCGCGCCGCCTGATGGCCTCGCGTCTACCCTTCACTGCGGCCGTGGCGGGCAACGACTGGACCGCCATCGGACTGATGCGTGAATTCCAGGAGCACGGTTACCGCATCCCGCAGGATATTGCGATTGTAGGCTTCGACGATATCCCCGAGGCGCAGATCACCAAGCCGCCGCTTTCCACCGTCCGCCAACGCAGCGACGAACTGGGCGCCACGGCAGCCAGGTTGTTGCTTGCACAAATTGCCGGCCAGCCGGCCGGCCCCTCGGTGGATGCCATCCCCACCACCTTTGTGGAGCGCGAATCGAGCGGCAGCAATCCGCTGACCCGCATCTCGCAGTGGAAAGACCCGGAAATTGCCGCCGGGCCATCCTGGCAGGCCTCGCTGGCCAAGGAACTGGTGAGCGTGCTGCTTCCGGCCCTGCCGCTCGAGTCAAACCCCTCTCCTGCACAGGTCTGGCCGGAAGTGGATAAGCTGGTACAGGTGTTGGTGACGACCGTCAACGGCACGGAACTCCAGAAGACTGACTCCAGCCTGTTGCAAGCCATTTTTTCATCCCTGCCCATGCTCAACGCCAGCCCGGAAATCCTGGTGAAGATGCTGCGCGTGCTCGAGACCGCCGGGATGAAACTGATCGAAGAACACCCCGAACCCCTGCCCGCCCGAGAACGTCTGCAAGCCCTGCGCGACCAGTTGTTCATCGAGATCATGCGCTCCTACCGCCGCCGCCAGAATAACTCGCAACGCACGTTGAGCGAGATTTTGCAAAGCCAGTACACCATCAGCCAACTGCTGATCCAATCCCCGCCGCAGCAGGTTGATTGGATCAAGGAAACGCCGATGTATTCAGGTTGCCTGGGGCTCTGGTCGCCGTCGGGGAGCGATCAGTCGCCGGTCATGAGCATCGCGGGCTGTTACCAGCGGGAGGGCGGCATTCCGCTGAGGGTGGGGACAAGTTTCAGCGCCCCTCAATTCCCACCGCTGGGTATGCTGCCATCCTCAGCCCAGAAAAAGGGCATCACCACCTGCCTGGTGCTTCCCGTGCGTACTGCGGACCACGACTGGGGTATGCTGGCCGTCTCAGGCCCGCTTATTTCCAATGATCCCTGGCTGGAGGACAACACCATCAGCACACTCGAAATCTGTTGTGGCTTTCTGGGGTTGGCCCTTGAGCGCGAGGTGCTTCAGGAGTCGCTGCGTCACGCCTCCGAAAACGAGCAACTATTGACCGACCGCGTCTACGATTTGACCTCCCAGCTATCCAACCCCTGATTCAGTGTCATAAATTTTATTCACGAAACACAAAGGACATACGCGCCCCGTAGGCGCGTGTGTCCTTTGTGTTGAAAATTGTTTTGTCGGTGAATCGGATCCAATCCTTAGATTTGTGTAATGAGGGAGGCCACAATTCCTGGTGTACAATACAAGTAAGTTTTCATTAAAAGGGTATCTATACAAACATTAATGGAGAAACCAGGAATGGAAGAGCTTGACCTCTCTCTAATGTTTCATAACGAGCAATCCCTGGCGACGATCCAATCCCTGCTTGATGCGTTCGAAAGCCAGTTTCGCGTTCACGTGAATTTGACTGTCCTGAGTTGGGCAACCGGCCATTCCGAATTAACCCGGGAAGCCATCTATGGTCGTGGTCCGGATGTTTCAGAGATCGGCAGTACCTGGACGAGCGGCCTGATCGCGATGAATGCCCTGCGTCCTTTTTTGGCCCAGGAGATGGCGCAGATCGGCAAACCCGAAGAGTTTATCCCAGCTTCCTGGGATACGGGCCGCACGCCCGGCGATGAGCGTATGTGGGCCATTCCGTATACAGCCGATATATACTTGATCTATTATCGCAAGGATTTGCTTCGAAAGGCTGGCCTGGATGAAGCGGCCGCTTTTCAGTCGCATGCACAGATAGACGAAACGGTAAAACGTCTGAAGCAGATCGGCATTGAAATGCCGATCTTATTACCGGACGATCGTCATACGCTTCTCCACACCCTGGCGTCCTGGGTCTGGGCACAGGGGGGTGATTTCTGTAGCGCAGATGGAAAACAGATCCTGTTTGACCAGCCTGAAAGCCTGGCGGCAATGCGCGCCTATTTTGGCCTGCTGCGTTATCTGTCAGCGGATGCTTTAAGTAAGGCAGGCCCGGAAAAAAGCATTGATTTATTCTGTAAGGGAAACTCGGCAATCCATTTCCATGATCTGCCAGTCATGGCTCCCGAGCAGGGGATGCTGCCCGAGGTGTTCGAAAACTGGGGGATTGCGCCGTTTCCGAAACCGTATTTTATGGGCGGGACGAACCTGGTCGTCTGGCAGCATTCGCCGCATGTGAAAGCGGCGGTCAACCTGGTCCAATTTATGACGTCCGTCACTTCCATGACGAAAGTAGTGATCCCGTTTCGAATGCTGCCGCCTCGCCTGACGGTTATGTCCACGCCGGAATTTCTGGAAGACCCGCTCTTGAAAAACCTGAGAGATGCAGCCAGCGCTGGGCGCTCGTATCCGTCCGTAAAATTGTGGGGGGTGATCGAAGAGCGATTGATCAATACTCTGTTCAACATCCGCTCCGCTGCCCTGTCTGATCCGCAAGCCGACCTGGACGCGCTCATCCGGGAGAAAATCGTCCCACTCGCCGAGAAACTGAATATTGCACTATCCCAATAATGAACCTATAAGTCATGGCAGCAGTTGATGATAAGATTGCAGACATTGCGTCCTTATTTTGACGGGGAAAGCTCAAGGGATCCATAAAAGTGAGCGACCCACAGTTATTGGAACACCACTACCAGAGCGAATTCCCGTTGCGGACGCTCTGGCATCTTTTTGAATCCGAGCGGATGCATCTGCCCGGAAAGCGATTTTTGAGAAAATCTTGAGAGGGAATTGACTATGCTGATACTATGTTTGGTCTCTATCACCAATCGTACCTGTATATACTGATATTGTGGACCATACCCTCCCTATTCGTTTTGGAAACAGAAAGGTTGAGAATCATGAAGAATACAGTCAAGTATATTCAAAGAAGCGGCCTGATTTTCTTTGCAGTCTTAATTGCCACGAGTGCCCTTGTGGTAGGCGCTGTCGCAAGTCCTGCACAAAGGGCTATCGCAGCGCCATCTGCAGTGGGCGGCGCCGGCGCCACCCTGCCCTATACAGAAATCCAGGCCGAAAATGCCACCTACACTGGCACGCTCATCGACGCCACCCAGAACCGCACCTATCCGGGTCTGGCCGTCGAGGCGATTGAGCGCCGTGCGGTAACGCTGACGGGCAGTCAATATGTGGAATTTACGGTGCCGGCAAGCGCCAATTCTATCGTCGTCCGTTACAGCATTCCCGACGGCAACGGCGGGGCAGGCATCGATGCGACGCTGGGTTTAACCATCAACGGCGTCGCCCAGACGGCTCTGGCAACCACCTCGCGCTATGGCTATGCCTACGGCGGTTACCCGTTCAACAATAACATGAGTGACGTCCGGCCGCATCATTTCTATGATGAAGTCCATCGTATGGTAGGCCAGATGTCTGCCGGCCAGAAGGTAAGATTGACGGGCACCGGTACGACCACGACCGTCGACCTGATCGACTTCGAGCAGGTTGGGGCTGCGCTCACCCAGCCGACCAATTCCATATCGCTGACTTCTTACACGGGCGTCGATCCGAGTGGTTCGGGAGATTCCACGACTGCAACGCAGCAAGCGATCAATGATGCTTCGAGCCAGGGCAAAGTCCTGTGGGTTCCATCAGGCACCTACAAGATCAACACCCAGCTGCATGTCAATAACGTCACCATCCAGGGCGCCGGGATGTGGTATTCGACGTTCAACTTCATCACCCAGACCGGCAATACTGAGGGTTTCTACGGGAATTATGCGCCCTCGCCCAGCACCAATGTGCACCTGTCCAACTTCGCCATTTTCGGCAATGTGGTGGTGCGCAACGATAACGACCAGATCAACGGCGTCGGTGGGTCCCTGACGAATTCCACGGTCGACCACCTGTGGATCGAACATACCAAATGCGGTATGTGGCTGGACGGTCCGTTTGACAATCTGCATATCTCCTATATGCGCATCCGCAATCAGAACGCGGACGGCGTCAACTTCCACAAAGGCATCACCAATTCGTACGTCACCCAGTCCGTGTTCCGCAATACCGGCGATGATGGCCTGGCCATCTGGAGCGATGCGGGCGGACCGGCAGAAACAAACGACTCGTTCACGTTCAACCGCGTCGAGATTCCCGTGCTTGCCAACGGTATTGCCCTGTATGGCGGCACAGACAACAGCGTAACCGATAACTATGTGGCTGACCAGCAGGCTGAGGGCGGCGGTATCCACGTTGGCAACCGCTTCTCGCCGGTAACAGCAGTGGCCGGCGTCACTAATATCCTGCGCAATACCATCGCCCGCGCGGGTTCTGAAGACTACTACAATGGCTGGAATTTTGGCACGGGCGCGCTGTGGTTCTTCGCACTCGACCAGGCCTTGACCGGAACGATCAATGTTAATGATAACCTGATCCTGGATAGTAATTACGAAGCCATTCACTTCATTGGCAGTAGTGTCAGCAACATCACCTTCAACAATAACCAGATCGTCGGGGCCGGCACGTACGCGATCGAAAGTCGCGCAAACGGCGGCTCGGTGACTTTCACCAATACGACGGCGACCGGGCTGGGCAAAGGCAGTTACTTCACATGTGGATCCGGCTTTACGATTGTCATGGGCGCCGGCAACTCCGGTTGGAACAACACGCCGGTCTGTGTTGATCCCTACCCGACGCCCGTCTATGCGCCGGTGGCCACCGTAACCCCGCAAGCCACCGCTACATCCACGAATACGAACACGCCCTGCCCGGGTGGTACCTGCCCGACCAATACACCCACCTTTACGCCCTCGCGCACCCCGACCAACACAGCGACACCCTCGCCGATCCCCGGCACGGTGGTGAAAGCGGTCAACGCGGGCGGCGCGGCAACCGGCAACTGGCTGGCCGATCAATACTTCGATGTGGGCAACCAGTATTCGGACACCTCCACCGCGATCGATACGACCGGCTGGCTGGACACGAACATTGCCCCACAAGCGGTCTACCAGACGGTACGCTGGAACGCCAACTTTACTTACACTATCCCCGGGCTGACAGCCGGACGGAGCTATGTGGTGCTGCTGCACTTCTCGGAACTCTCGTTCCAGGCGGCTGGCTCGCGCAAGTTCAACGTGGCCATCAACGGCACGAGCGTCCTGAGCGCGTTTGATGTCTTTGCCGCCGCGGGCTTCAAGCACGCCATTGGCAAGGCCTTCAACGCCACGGCCAACGGCAGCGGGCAGATCGTGATCGCCTTTACACAGGGCGGCGCGGACAACCCGATGGTCAGCGGCATCGAGATCATCGATCAGTCGGGTTCCACCGCGGTGCCGACCAACACCCCGACGCGCACCAGCACCCCCACCAACACGAATACACCCGTGGGGCCGACCAATACGCCCACGATCACGCCGACCCGCACCAACACCCCCGTCGGGCCGACGAATACGCCCACGCAGGCCGCCGGGCAGAGCGCCTACCCGAACGGCACGCCCTGGGCGATCCCCGGGACGATCCAGGCGGAGAACTATGACCTGGGCGGGGAAGGCGTGGCATATCATGACCTCGAGACGGCCAACCAGGGCGGGCAGTACCGCACCGCGGACGGGGTCGATATCGAAGGCACGACCGACACCGGCGGCGGCTTCAACGTGGGCTGGACGCGCACCGGGGAGTGGCTCGAGTACACGGTCAACGTGGCGGCGGACGGGAACTACACCCTGACGGAACGCGTCGCTTCGGCGTCGGCCACGGGCAGCTTCAGTGTCTCGTTCAACGGCGTCAACAAGACCGGGACGGTTAGCGTGCCAAACACGGGCGGCTGGCAGACCTGGACGAACCTGAGCCAGACAGTCAACCTGAGCGCGGGCGTGCAGGTGATGCGCATCGACTGGCTGGGCAATGACACCAACCTGAACTACGTCAGCCTCTCCAGCGGCGGCGGCGCAGTCAACCTGGCGTTGGGCAAGGCCATTGCCGAGAGCGGGCACACCCAGACGTACGTAGCGACCAATGCCAACGATGGCAATGTGACCACCTACTGGGAAGGGTCGACCTATCCCAACCTGTTGACTGTGGACCTGGGTTCGGCGCAGAGCATCTCGAGCATCAAGATCAAGCTCAACCCGGCCTGGGGTGCACGCACGCAGACGTTCGCGGTGTTGGGCAGTACAGATAATGTGAACTTCACCACGACCCTGAAGGCCTCGGCGGGATATGGCTTTGACCCGGCGACGAGCAATGTGGTCACGATCACCTTCACGAGCACGTCGACGCGCTATGTACGCCTGAGCTTCACGGCGAACACGGGCGCGCCAGGTGGGCAGGTGGCCGAGTTCGAGATCTACCAGTAAGCGTGTAAGATAGTTTCTTCAGCATGACAAACGGCGGCGCATCGTCAGATGCGCCGCCGTTCCATTGGCGGCGCAGTCGAAGGGCGGCTCGCGTCGATCATTCGTACTTAACTATGCTCGTACTATGTTTGGCCTTTATCAGCAAAGGTAATAGTAGAATCGAATTACATTAAACAACAGTACAATGCTAAAATCTGATCTCACACAGCGGAGTAAAATCGTGTCCAACTTGAAGTGGTGGCAAACAGCTGTCTTCTACCAAATTTATCCTCGCTCATTTGCCGATGGCAATGGCGACGGTATCGGTGATTTCAAAGGCATAACCGAAAAGCTGGATTACCTCGCCGATCTGGGCATCGACGCGCTTTGGCTCTCGCCGCACTTTCCCTCCCCCAACTGGGACTGCGGTTACGATGTCTCGGATTATTGCGACGTCGCCCCCGAATACGGTACGCTCGAGGATTTCAAGACTTTCCTGTCCGAGGCGCACCGCCGCCAGATCAAAGTCATCCTCGACCTGGTCCTGAACCACACCTCCGATGAGCATGCCTGGTTCCTTGAATCCAAATCCAGCCGCGACAACCCCAAATCAGACTGGTTTATGTGGGTCGACACACCGAACAACTGGCAGTCCTGCTTTGGCGGTGAGGCATGGACTTATGCGCCCGAGCGCAACCAGTATTACTATCACTATTTCATGAAGCAACAGCCAGACCTGAACTGGCATAACCCCGAAGTCAAGCAGGCCATGTGGGATGTCGTCCGTTTCTGGCTCGATATGGGCGTGGATGGCTTCCGGCTGGATGCGATCGGCACGATTTACGAAGACCCCAAGCTCACGCCTCATACCGTCCCCATGACCCTGGCCGAGCTGAACCGGGCAGCGGATTTAGCGGAATCGCCGAAGGAGAAGAAAAAGGTTGCCGACCTGTGGCATGATATGTTCCATCATCAGTGGGACCAGCCTGGCTTACACGACCTGATGAAAGAACTACGCGGTGTTGTGGACGAATACGATGACCGCCTGTTGGTTGGTGAGAATGACAACCCTGACTTTATGGGGAATGGAGAGGACGAACTGCACCTGGTTTTCAACTTTCCACTCATGCGTCTCCAATCTCCCCTCACCCCTGCCTGGATTCGGAATAACCAAACGACGCGACTCGCCGTCCTGAAGAAAATTTCACCCGAAGTGTGGCCGTGTAATACACTAGGCAATCACGACACCTCGCGGGTTTATACCTGCTTCGCCGACGGAATCCACGACGCTGAAAGGGCGCGCCTTTCCCTGGCGCTGATGCTGACCTTGAAGGGCACACCCTTCCTTTACAATGGCGAGGAGATTGGCATGACCGATACCTTGATCACCGATCCCGCCCAACTGCGTGATACAGTAGCCATCTGGTATTACAACAGCCTGGTCAATGACCTGAACGTAGATCCCGCTGAGGCTGCCCGGAGTGTTGCAAGTATGACGCGCGACAAAAACCGCACGCCTATGCAGTGGTCCAACCAGCCGAACGGCGGTTTCTCGCCGGCCGGCGTCGGGACCTGGCTTCCGGTGGACCCCAACTACGCCGAAGGGATTAACGCCACGGATCAGCAGCAGGATCCCAATTCTCTATTTAACTTCTACCGGCGCTTGTTGCGGGTACGTAAATCCACCCCGGCGTTGATCGAAGGTGATTACTGCCCCCAGCATGAAGAATCAAACGAATACTTTGCTTTTGTTCGGACGACAGAAACGAATGGCCAAAGTGTACTGGTCGTGCTTAATTTTTCCGAAAAATCACAGGAAATCAACTTCTCGGGACTATCGCATCGCTCGGCGCAGCCAATTTTTTCCAGCGCCGGTCGCCGTACGGATGAGGAAAACCTGGCGGGGCTGCAGATCGGCGCGTTTGAAGTTTATATCGGCAGACTGTTATAGAAAGCCGTCTGCACCACCGAAGGGGTGAAAACAAGATTTCCGACTTTATTTTCCGTAAATAAAAGTTCTTCCTATGAAAGGCACATCCTGTGCTATTTGCTCACAGGATGTGCCTTTCATATGTTTCGTAGCAGTAAATCCTTACCGGATTGTTGTTGCAATCGAAATGGGTTTGGGGTACACTGCGATAACAAAGGAACAGAAAATGTCCGGTCTGTCTGAGCTACTTTCAGTACGAAAGAGCCCGATTCACTCCAGGGGCTCGATAGCGGCACCTTATAAGTTATTCCTGGCGGAAGATGAGATTGTCGCCCGTAAAAGCATACGAGAAAATATCAACTGGTCGGCTGCCGGGTTTGAGTTTTGCGGCGAAGCCTCAGATGGGGAACTTGCGCTGCCATTAATCCAGTCGGCCCGGCCCGACGTTTTGATCACCGATATCAAAATGCCTTTTATGGATGGGCTGCAGTTCATCCGTGTCATTCGCAAGACTATGCCTGATATCAAGATCATCATTCTCAGCAAACATGGTGAATTCAACTATGTCCAGGAGGCAATCAGGCTGGGGATCACTGAGTATTTATTGAAGCCGATTACGCCTGAGAAACTGACGGCAGTCTTGCACCGGGTTGCCGCCCAGCTAGACGAGGACCGCCAGGCGCGTAAAAACCTGCAAGGCCTTAAGAACCAGGTGGAAGACAGCCTGGTGATCCTGCGAGAAAAATTTTTACTCAAGGTCGTTCTGGGCAACATCCCCCCGGCCGAGATCGTGGAAAAAGCTCACCGCCTGAAGTTGGATATGCTTGCCCGCGCTTATCAGGTCATGGTGGTCAAGGCAGAATTATACATGGGCGCCATCGACCAGATCAGCGTCGCCAAACTGGAATATATCGAGGAACTGATCTCGCGGGTCACCCAGGACCACACCAGCACCATCTCCTTTCATAAAGATGTCGAAGAGTTGGTACTGATCATTAAGGGTGATTCCACGAAACAGCTTGAACAACGCGCCTATTTTCTCGCCAAGCTGCTCAAGGAAGATGTGGAAAGCCAGATCGAATGTTTGCTCACGATCGGGATTGGTTCTCCGAAAGAACGCCTGGCAGATGTTGCCCAGTCCTTCACCGAAGCCTACCGAAATACGCTCAATTTGAGCGGCCAGATCAGCCTGAACGGGTTGACAGACCAGCTTGGCAGCTCCGATCTGCAGAAGCTGGACGGGACCATGATCGAGCAGTTCCTGAAAACCGGCATCAAAGCCGATCTGGACAAATTCTATGAAAGTAATATCAGCCCGTTGAGCAAGTCGCTGCTTAATCCGCCCATTTTCCTGCACTACTTTATCGTGGGATTGCTTATCGCAACCTCCCGGTTTATTACCAGGCTGGGAGGCAACCCGGGCGACATTTTATCTCAATGGCAACAACCCGAGACGGTCATCAGTTTCATCAAGACCCCCCAGCAGATCAAAGAACAGACTTACAAGTTTCTGCTGGCCGCCCTGGATTTCAGGGATAATCATGCCGGCAAGCAGTCCCAGTACGATGACATGATCCATAAAGCGCAGTCGTATATCGATGAACATTTTGCGGATGCGGAACTCTCCCTCAACCAGGTTGCGGCGTATGTTTCACTGAGCGGCAGCCACTTTAGCATGATCTTCAGCCGCGAGACCGGGGAAACGTTCATCGAGTATCTCACGCGCCAGCGCATCAAGAAGGCCAGGGAACTGCTGCGCACTACCAGCCTGAAAGCCAAGGAAATCGCTTTCGAGGTTGGCTACAACAATCCGCACTATTTTTATCTGGTATTCAAAAGATTTAGCGGGGTTTCGCCAACTGAGTTCCGTTTGACCACCAAGCCGGATACAAAAGATTAATGCCCAGGTAGTGATCAAGGATTAGTGGGGCGCATGACCGCTTCAGGCAAGACAGCAAAAAACGGCGTACTTCAGCCGTTTTTTGCTGTCTTGCAGTGGACTGCCTGCATATTTTTAAAAAAAAGAGCATGGATTTTAGACTGTCACCCAAAAAATAATATACCGGGCCGAGCCGCACAAATTGCTACAATTACCTTGATACTATGGACTATATCCTTAAGAGTATTTTGTATAGGCCAATTCCATAAGACAACTCCCTTGCGGAGATTTAGTAGAGAAGAAAGGTTGATCATTATGGGTACTTTCATGAGATCCGTACGAAGAGCCAGCCTGATATTCTTTGCAATATTAATAAGCACCAGTGCCCTGGTAGCGGGCCTGATTACTACTAAGCCGCCCACGGCCATGGCGGCGCCGGCCGCCTTACCAAACGGCGCTACTCTTCCGTATGTGGAATTGGAGGCTGAGAATGCAACTATCAACGGAACTATCATTGGGCCAGATCGTACCAGGTGGACCCTGGCAGGCGAATCACAGGGACGCCGCGCGGTTACGCTAAGCGCCACCGGGCAGTATGTCCAGTTCACACTGCCAGCGGCCGCGAATTCAATGGTCATTCGCTATAGTATGCCCGATTCGGCGGACGGCACAGGCGCTACCGCTCCCTTGAGCTTGTATATCAATGGGACGCGCCAAACGGATTTGAGCCTGACCTCCAAGTATGCTTGGCAGTATGGCGGTTATCCCTTTAACAACGTCGTATCCGGTGGGAATGCGCACCGTTTCTATGATGAGTCGCGCTTCATTTTGCCATCGATGGCAGTAGGCACGACGGTAAAACTACAGAAAGACTCGAACAGTTCCGCCGCCAACTACACCATCGACTTCGCGGACTTTGAACAAATTTCTGCCGCGTTGACCCAACCCGGAGGCTCCACATCGGTTGTCTCTAACGGCGCGGACCCAACGGGCGTGAATGATTCGACCGCCGCGATCCAAAACACGGTTAATGCGGGTGGCACGATCTGGTTCCCCGCCGGAACCTATAAGATGGGGCATATCGACATTGGCGCCAATAATATCACCATCAAAGGCGCGGGCATGTGGTACACCACCATCAAAGGTTTACACGCGTCGTTCGCTGCCCCGGATGGTATCGCACGCGATAATATTCACATCTCGGATCTGTCCATTTTTGGCGAGAACACCTATCGCATTGATAGTGATCGGGACGAAGCCATCGCTGGCAGTTGGACGAACTCCGGTTTCTCGAATATCTGGTCCGAACACACCAAATCCGGGTTCTTTCCGAACGGTGCCACAAACAACACCACCTTCACTGGCTGGCGTATCCGTGACACCTATGCCGATGGCGTCAATTTATGGGCTGGCGTTCAGCATACAACCGTTACGCAGTCCAGTATCCGCAACACGGGCGATGATGGCATGGCGATGTTCTCGAATGGCGCCGCAGGACACGATAATACGTTCTCGTATAACACCGTCGGAATGCCCAGTATTGCGAACAATATTGGTGTTTACGGAGGTTACAATAACACCGTCAGCAATAATCTGCTCATGGATACGTTGTGGAATGGCGATGGTATCCAAATTGCCAACCGCTTTGGCGCGGTAGCCATGACCGGGACAACGACTGTTACCGGGAACACGCTCCTACGCACCGGCTCCTATCAGTACGACAAGGGCTGGCCCGCTGCCGCGATCTTGTTTTTTGCTGAAGACTCGAACATGACGGCCACGGTGAACCTGAGCAATAATCAGATCATCGATAGCACCTATGCCGCCATCAACTTCGCGGGATCAAACATTACAAATGTAAACTTTAATGCCAGCAATAACATTTTGGGTGCAGGAACCTACGGCGTCCAGATTCAGACTGCGGGTAGTGCCTCCTTCACTTCGCTGACGGCTTCTCAGCTCGGCGTAGGCGGGACTTATCAGTGCGGTACAAACTTTACCATTACACAAGGCACGGGGAACTCTGGTTGGAATACAACCCCCGTATGCCCCGGCACCTGGCCCAACCCCGTCTACAACACCAATCTCTTCCCTGCTGGTTATACCTACTGCGCCAACGAAAACGAGACCTGCTCCTTCAACGGAGTGGCAAGCGTTGCCTACGGTGCGAACGGCGCATTCAATTATGGCACCTTCTCCAACAGTGCGGCCTGTACCAACGCCACCTTTGGTGACCCGGCTCCGGGTGTTGCCAAGACCTGTTCCTACAAGTTTACGAACGGCCCAACACCCACCCCCTGCGCAACCTGCCCGGCCAATACAAACACACCGACCCCGTCGAATACCCCCAGCAATACCCCCACCCCTTCGCCCATCCCCGGCACGGTGGTGAGAGCCATCAATGCGGGCGGCGCAGCCACTGGCAACTGGGTGGCTGACACCGGTTTCGACTCAGGCAATGTATTCGAGGATACTTCCGCCGCGATTGATACGACTGGCTGGCTGGATACTAATATTGCGCCACAGATTGTCTATCAGAATGTTCGCTGGAATACCGCCTTCACCTACACCGTCACCGGCCTGACTGCCAACTCCAGTTATGTGGTGCTGCTGCACTTCGCGGAACTATCCCTCAACGCCGTTGGAGCGCGCAAGTTCAACGTGGCCATCAACGGCACGAGCGTTTTGAGCGCCTTTGACGTCGTTGCGGCCGCCGGATTCAAGCACGCCGTCGGCAAGGCCTTCAACGCCACCGCCAACGGTAGCGGCAACATCGTCATCGCCTTTACCAACGGCGGCGCGGATAACCCCATGGTCAACGGCATCGAGATCATCCAGCAATCGGGCGCGACGCCGACCAACACGCCTGTGCCGCCGACCGCGACCCCCACCAAAACCAACACGCCCGTCGGGCCGACGAATACCCCGACCCGCACGAATACACCCGCCGCGCTGACGAATACTCCCACCCGTACCAACACGCCGGCCAGCGGCCAGAGCGCCTATCCTTCAGGTGTGGCCTGGGCCATTCCCGGCACGATCCAGGCCGAGAACTTCGACCTGGGCGGCGAGACGGTTGCCTACCATGATGCCGAGACGGCCAACCAGGGCGGCCAGTATCGCACCGCAGATGGTGTGGATATCGAAGTCACTACCGACACGGGCGGCGGCTACAATGTGGGCTGGACGCGCACGGACGAGTGGATGGAATATACGGTCAATGTGGCTTCAACTGGCACCTATACCCTGACAGAACGGGTCGCCTCGGGCGCTGCCACCGGTCAATTCCGGGTGGAGTTCAACGGCGTGGATAAGACCGGCAATGTCATCACCCCGAACACGGGCGGCTGGCAAACCTGGGCAAACCTGAGCCAGACAGTCAGCTTGAGCGCTGGTCAGCAGGTGATGCGCATCTACTTTACCGGGAATGACACCAACTTCAACTACATCAGCATCGCTTCGGGCAGCGGGCCAACGGCCACCGCCACGGCCAGCGTCGTCAACCTGGCGCTCAACAAGACGGTGACCTCCAGCAGCGACCTGAGCAGTTTGTATGCGAAAACATATGCGGTCGATGGCAACCAGGGAAGTTACTGGGAGAGCGTCGCCGGCTTCCCGCAGACACTGACGGTGGACCTGGGCACTAACTATATGGTCGGCCGCGTGGTGCTGAAGCTGCCCGCCGGCTGGGGCTCGCGCAACGAGACGCTGTCGATCCTGGGCAGCACGGACAACGTAACCTACACCACAATCGTAGGCTCGACGGTTTATACCATTGCGCCGAGTGCCAACACCGTGACGATCAACTTCAGCGGCACGAGCAGGCGCTACATCCGCCTGAACATCACGGCCAACACTGGCGCGAGTGGTGCGCAGATCTCCGAGTTGGAAGTTTATTAGAAAACCGCCTCCGCAATAACGGGAGGGTGGTCCACACAGGAGCGGCGCATCGCAAGATGCGCCGCTGTTCCATACTATAAAATGGATCGTCCTCCCGAAGAGACATCGCTTCAGGACGATGCATAAATTTGTAAGAAAGGTCATTTTCGAGCCATGAAGAATATCATAAAGTCCATATTCCTTACAGCAGTCAGCGTCAGCATCCTAACGGCCTGCTTGTCCGGCCCGGCTCCCATCGCCACGGCAACGCCCATCACTGGAGGCGCCAGGCTCCCCTATATTGAATTGGAAGCCGAGAACGCAACCACCAACGGAACCGTCATTGGCCCCGATCGAACATTCAAAACACTGGCAGCCGAAGCCTCGGGACGGCGGGCGGTCACGCTCAACGCAGCGGGGCAATACGTGGAGTTCACGCTGCCGCAGCAGGCCAACGCCATCGTCATTCGCTACAGCATCCCCGATTCCGCTGATGGCACGGGCACCAGCGCGCCCCTGAGCCTGTATATCGATGACGCGCGCCAGACTGATTTGGGCCTGACCTCGCACTATAGCTGGTTGTATGGAGCCTATCCATTTACCAATAATCCTAGTAGTGGTAGTGCGCACCGTTTCTATGATGAGACGCGCATGCTGTTAGGACAGATGGCAGCAGGCAGCAAGGTGCGTTTACAGAAGGATTCGACCAGCACCGCCGCATCCTATACGATCGACTTTGCAGACTTTGAACAGGTCCCTGCAGCGCTTGCCCAACCGGCAGGCTCCTTATCGGTCGTCACGTATGGGGCTGACCCGACAGGCGCCATCGATTCGACCACAGGCATCCAGGATGCGGTCAACGCCGGCCAAAGCCAGGCGAAAGTGGTCTGGATTCCCCAGGGGACTTATACTGCGGGTCATATCATCGTTGACAATGTAACGCTGCGGGGCGCCGGCCCATGGTACTCGGTACTGCATGGCTATGGTGCCGGGGTGTTCGGGAATAGGCCTAGCACAAACGTTCAACTCTCTGATTTCGCCATTTTTGGAGAGGACACCGTGCGCAACGATGGCCTGCCGCATGAAGCCCTTGGGGGAGCGATGGGCGGCGGCTCGATTATCCAGAATATTTGGATCGAACACACCAAAGTGGGCCTGTGGTTCAACGGCCCAATGGACGGTGCAACCGTCACCGGCGTGCGCATCCGCGATACCTATGCAGACGGGGTCAACCTGCACGGCGCGGTGAGTCATCTTACGTTCCAGCAGTCGAATATCCGCAATACTGGCGACGACGGCATGGCCATGTGGTCGGACAAAGCGGCTGGGCACGATAATGTCTTCCAGTTCAACACCGTGCAGATGCCCAACCTGGCAAACAATATCGGCATCTATGGTGGGTACAACAACAACGTTACCGATAATTATCTGGCGGATACGCTCTGGCAGGGCAGCGGTATTGATTATGGCAATCAATACAAGGCGGTTGCCATGACTGGGACGAATCTAATAGAGCGCAACACACTGGTGCGGGCCGGCTCCTTTGAGGTCAATGACCGCTACGGTATTGGCGCAATCGCATTCCGGGCTGCTGACTCAGCCATGACGGCTACCATTAACATCAACAATAACGAAATCAACGATAGTTCCTATGAAGCCATCCAATTCCTGGGATCGCCCGTTAGTAATGTGACCTTTAATGGCGATAATATTAGCGGGGCGGGAACGTTCGGTGTACAGATTCAGTCTGCCGGCGCAGCAGCATTCAATGCTGTGACCGCATCAGCGCTGGGCGCATCGGGTATATTGCAATGCGGAACAAATTTTACGATTACCCAGGGCGCGGGTAACGCTGGTTGGAATACTACACCTTATTGTGGCCCCTGGCCCACTCCAATGAGTACGCCGACATTTACCAATACACCCTGCCCGGGCGGCGTCTGCCCAACCAACACTTCCATCCCGCCTACCCGGACGAATACACCCTGCCCGGGAGCCTGCCCGACCGATACACCCCTCCCGCCAACCTCGACCAAAACGCCCACACCCACGCAGACGCCTGTCCCTGGCATTGCCCAGAAGAAACCGATCTTTGATAGTGGACATAGCCTGTATTTTGAGGCGAGAAATGCCAACGATGGCAACCTGGACACCTACTGGGAGGGGAAGGACTATCCCAATCTGTTGACCATCGACCTGGGCTCTGCGCAGAGTGTGAGCAGCGTCAAGATCAAGCTCAATCCCGATCCGATCTGGGCAGCGCGGACGCAAACGCTCTCGGTGCTGGGCGGCGCGGACCATACCAACTTCACCGTCCTGAAAGCATTGGCTGTCTATGCCTTTGACCCTGCCACCGGCAACGAGATTACGATCTCATTCCCGGCCGCTACGCTACGTTACGTGCGCTTGAGCTATACGGCCAACACCGGCGCGCCGAACGGCCAGGCCGCCGAGTTTGAGGTGTACGGCACTGACGACGGACCAACACTGACGCCGACCCTCACGCCTAAATGACTCTGTCAATTTGACGATCGGCTTCGACGCAGGTGATAACGACAGCAATGATACTTCCGCCTTCAGTCACGTGATCTTGAAAGAGCAGCCCGGGTATGGAACATAGTCAGAATCAATAACGCATCTTGTTGAAGCATCAGGATGCAGCAGCAAAATGGGATCAAGGAGATATCCTTGATCCCATTTTCTTTGCCAGTGGCTGGCCGCAGACGAACGTAGCTTTTACACCTTCTCAGCCACCGTCGCCGGCAGCCTGCCCTTGAGATCCTCAAGGTAGAAGGGCCCGGCCTCGGCGATCAAATGGCGGGCCGCATCGACCTGCTTCCAGACGTTCCAGAGCAGCACGCCGCGCACGCGCCCATCCTTGATGTAATAGACTACGCCTTCACGGTAAGGCTCCTTCCAGTCGGCCACCGTCTCGAAGCGCATGCTCAACTCCCCGACGGCTTCATAGCCCAACTCGAACAGGTCCGAATAGAAAGAGGGAAGATAGTGATAGGGTACGGGTTCGCCAGCCATGCTGAGGCCGGCACACTCGCCCATATTGTTGGCATTGTCTTCGTGTTCCACGCGGATGCGCTTCCCCAGCGCGGGATTATAAAAAGAAGCTGTATCTCCGGCCGCATAAACATCTGGGTGGCTTGTGCGCAGGAACTCGTCCACAGCAATCCCGTTCTCGATGGTCAGCCCGGCTGCCTCAGCCAGCTCAATGTTTGGACGGACACCGATCCCGGCGATAACGCCGTCCACCTTGGCCGTCTGTTTCTTTTCGGTCTCAATTGTATACAACGCGCCGTGCTTTTCCAGCCCGGTAAGCGAGTCCTGCGCCCATACGTCTACGCCCTTTTTACGGTAGAAGTCGTTCATGGACAGGGCCAACTCACGCGGAAACATCTGCCCGCCGATGCCTTCGTCCGGGAAGATCATGACGACCTGTTTTCCATTCATCGCCAGGGCCGCAGCAATCTCTGAACCGATGAAGCCGCCGCCGATCACGGCAAAGCGGCTGCCTGTTTCGGCCAGGGCGCGCAGGCGTTCGTAATCATGCAGCGTCCGGAAGTATATGATCTGGTCGGTGCCAAAATGCAGGCGCCGGGGCCTTGCGCCGGTGGCAAGCAGCAGCTTGTCGAAGCCGTAGGCCTGGCCAAGGTCCCCAATGGCGCGCTTGTTCGGCAAATCGAGCGCGTTGATGGTTTGCCCAAGATGAAGGGTGACGCCCACGTCTTCGGTCCTGCGCCAGATGCTCTCAAGCTTTTTCTTTTTCCACAAGCCCTTGGAAAGCGGCGGGCGGTTGTACGGCGCAACCGACTCCGCGCTAACTAACCCGACCGTGCCGTTTGGGTCCAGTTTCCGGATGGCACGCGCTGCCGCATCGGCCGTCATGCCTCCGCCAATGACCAGGTATTTATAATGTAACATCTCTTTGCCTCGAGAACACTTATTAATTGGTACCGGCCTGCGAAATTTCCTTGACCATTTCGGCGGTCTTTGCCGGCTGGTTCACGCGCGTAGCCACGTCCGCCTGGGCAATGATCCCGACGATCCTGTTGTCTTTATCCACGACGGGAATACGGCGCAATTGGTGTGTGGCCATCGCATCCAGCGCCTTTTGTACGTCATCGTCGGCGCGACAGGTAACCACCTGGCGCGTCATGACCTTCTGCACAGTCGTGGATTTAACATCGTGCCCATTGCCGACGATCTTCAAAGCCAAGTCGCGGTCGGTGATAATGCCGGCCAGTTTCATGCTCTGCCGGCTTTCGATCACAGGGATCGAACCGACGTTCTCGCTGCTCATCAACTCTGCCACTTTTGCTACCGAATCGTCCGGCAGGCAGCAAACGGGGTTCTGCGTCATAACATCTTCACATTTTTTCATGGGATTCTCCTTGGTCCGGGGAATGATAATGTAGCGTCTCCGGTCCAGTTCTCGTTGGGATATTCTGTTTTCGGACATGTTGATTTTCCTGTATGCGTGTATGATGGTTGCAATGATCAATTTTGCCCTGAGCATAAACCGTCAGGACAGGCAGGTGCAGGCGATGCCTGACGGTTCGACTTTTGCTTACCGTGTTGAAGGGCACCTTCCCATCCACCTTTGGAAGGCCCGAGTACTAGATCCGGCGGCCCCTCTGGAAGAAGTTCACGATCGCCAGCAGGAGGACCGAACCCAGCAGGGTTACGAGCATGGTCGGGATAGTAATGGCGTCGTTGATCGTCCCAACGTGGAAGATCGGGCTGAGGAAGTAACCAGCCAGGAAGGCGCCAACCACGGCCACGACGATATTGATCAACAGGTTCGAGCGGTCGTTCATCAATTCCGTGGCGATGTAACCAATTACAGCGGCAACGATCAGATAAATGAGCAGGTTCATATTATTCTCCTTTTTGGTAATGAAGGGATATACAGAGCCGTGGTTTTGAGGCACAACTCTGCTCTAAAGATAGGTACGCTGGATCTCCCCGATGTGTTACGCGTTTGGGACCATTATTCCCCCCAATTGGCCGGGTACCCATTCCTTAATAACTCACCTTACGCACTTTTGCTCCCGGAGAGGCTGTGCCCCTGCGATTTTCCTTGCCAAACACGGCGGGCAACCCTAAAGGGCGCAAAGAACGCGAGCCCACCTTTGAGCGTGGCTGCGTAAGGTGAGTTAATAACTCACCATCCGCTTAATGCGGTCGGGGAGGGGCCGGCAGACCTGGCAGACGGCAGACTTCCGAAGTTTCGCCGATCTTGCCTGCACAACCGGTGGTGTGGTGCTTCGGAAGTCTTTTACGATGAGCAGCCCTTACACCGGCAAAAACCAGCCCAGGCCAAAACTTGCCAGGTTCATCGCCAGGCTTAGCAAGACTGCTTCTTTCCGCGACAGCCGGCTGCCGGGGAAAACATACAAGCAGACACTTTCGGCCGGCCAGATGAAAACCTCTGCCGTGGATAATGTGACCAGGTAATGGTCTGTAAAGAGATTGAGCGCGAGCCACAGCATGGACTGGGTGGCCATATTCATCATGACACTGACTAACAAAAGCCGGCCGGCCGGTTTTTTCTTCCAGGCGGCATAGCCCAGCACGACCAGCCCTTCGATGAAGAGTGTGAAGAGCAGGCTGCCGGTCACTGCTTTCCGCGTTTGCGCCGCAGCAGCAGGATGACGATCACTACCGAAATCAGCACGAAGCCCAAAAAGCAGCAAAAGATCAGCAGCACAGACCCCGCCAGCACAACAGGAGCGGTGGTTGCTTCCACCAGCAGGTCTTCAGGTTGGATGGTGACCCGGTATTTCGAGTCGAAGCCGGCAGTCTGGAAGATGTTGCTCCTGCGCGTCTTGCCGTCCGAGAATTGCATCTCGAGCTGGTGGTAGGTGCTGAAGCCGTACCCGACCGCATTGCAACTGCTGTTCCCGCAGCGAAAGCCCTGCGGGCCGAGCATCTGGAGCTCCTGCGCGTCGCTGCAATCGGCCTGCTTGCATTCGAACATCGTCCCGGAGGTGATCGCGACCTGCGGGCCAGGGAAGGCCTGGGTGAATTCGAAGTCCATCGTCGGCTTGGGACCGGTATCCGCCGCGGCGGGCTGCCAGGGCAGCAAGCTCATGCCAAGCACGAGCAGCAGGACCGCTATGGTTATGTATTTTGCACGCACGTCAGCCTCCTTATGGAAGAGGGAAGATGGGTAGAGTATAGGGGATAGTATAACCGACGTGATTGATGATGGCGTGCGGCCGGTGTTGACAAGGCTGGAACAAAAGAATGATTACAGACCGGAAGGAATGCAGCCTATTCAAAGCCAGCTTTCATGACTTAGTCTACAGATCCGATAGGAAATTCCCTCTTGACACAATGTATAACTGGCATATAATAAAAACGAACGTTCGTTCATTACGGAAGATGAAGATGCCTGAAGAGACAAACACAGAAAGCGTCACCAAAAGAGAACGCACGCACCAGGCCATCCTGGATGCGGCCTACAGCCTGATCATCGAGCAGGGTTACGCCGCCACATCCATGCGCCAGATCGCCGAGCGCGCCGGGCTGGCCCTGGGCGGAATCTACAACCACTTTCCCTCCAAGGCGGACGTATTCCGCACCATCATCCTGGAGCGTCATCCCTTCTTCCAAATCCTGCCGCTGCTCAATTCGGTCCAGGGCAGCACGATCGAGGAGTTCGTCCGCAGGGCCGCCCGGCTGCTGATCGACGAGCTTGGCCACCACCCTGATTTCCTGAACCTGATGCTGACCGAAATCGTCGAGTTCAAAGGCGAGCATGTACCGCTGGTGTTCGCAAAGGTCTTCCCGCTGGTCCTGCCGCTCGGGCAGCGCATTGCCAGCCTGCCGGGCGCGGTGCGCCCCATCCCGGCGCCGGTGTTGGTGCGCGCTTTTCTGGGCATGTTCTTTTCATACTACATCACCGGCGTCCTGCTTGGCCCGGCCATGCCGCCGGAGATGCAGGCCGACGCGCTCGATCATTTCGTCGAAATTTTCTTGTATGGCATTCTAGTCGATAAACCTGCGTAGGAGAAACCATGTTCAATTCCAGGCTGATTTCAATTATCCGTAAAGAGTTCATCCAGATCCTGCGCGACCCACGCACGCTGGCGATTACCCTGTTCATTCCGATCATGCAGTTGTTCCTGCTGGGCTATGCGGCCACCAACGACGTGCGCAATATCCCCCTGGCCGTCTTCGACCAGTCGCAAACGGCCGAATCGCGTGCCCTGCTCGATTCCTACCGCGCCGCGGATTATTTCCGCATTGCTTATGCGGTCGGCTCGGAAGCGGAGATACAGGCTCTGATCGAGCAGGGCAGTGCCCGGGCCGGGCTAATCATCCCGCCGGACTATGCCGCCAACCTGAAGAAGGATGACGCGCAGGTAGCCTTTGTCCTGGATGGGTCCGACCCGACCGTGGCCTCCACCTCGCTCTCTGCGGCACAGTTGATTGGGCAGATGCACGCCACAGAAATCCTGGCCCAGAAAGTGTCCCGCTCCGGGCAGAGCTTCAAGCTTCAGCAGCCGGTGGAAGTGCGCACCACCGTCTGGTACAACCCGGACCTGATCAGCTCCTATTTCATGATCCCGGGTGTGATCGGTATGATCCTGTTTGCGATTACCGCCATTCTGACGGCCACCGCGGTCGTGCGCGAACGCGAGCGCGGGACGATCGAGCAGTTGATCGTGACCCCCATCCGTTCATGGGAATTGATCGTCGGCAAACTGACACCCTACACCATCCTGGCCTTTATCGATACGTTGGAGATTCTGGCTATCGGTCACTGGTGGTTCGGTGTGCCGATCCGCGGCAGCCTGGCACTGATCCTGCTGCTTTCGGGCCTGTTCCTGGTGACCGGCCTGGGCATTGGCCTGTTCGCCTCCACCATTGCCAATACGCAGCAGGAGGCCATGCTGACGGTCTGGATGACGCTGCTGCCGAGCATTTTCCTGTCTGGCTTCTTCTTCCCGCTGGATGCCATGCCTCCGCTGCTGCGCCTGGTTTCGTATGCCATGCCCATGCGCTACTACCTGGTCATCGTGCGCTCGCTGCTGTTGAAGGGCGTCGGCCTGGAGGTGCTCTGGCGTGAAGTGTTGGCGCTGGTCATCTTTGCGATCGTCATCATGGGCGCGGCGGCCCTGCGCTTCAAGAAACGCCTCGACTAAGCTTTTATCACTTCTCTCTTCTTTCTACTCTCTATAACTAAGGAGAATCCCATGGAACAAAGACGTCCCCCACTCCCGGTAATCATTCTGGTGCTCGTGATCGTGCTCTCCCTGATCGCGTACTTTATCTACAACGCCACCCGTCCCGCCGCGAACGGCGGCCTGACGGCCTCCGGTACGGTCGAAACGACTGAGATTTCCATCGCGCCGGAACTCTCCGGCAAGGTTGCGGAGGTATCCGTCGATGAAGGTGACACCGTCAAAGCCGGCGACGTGTTGCTGCGCCTGGACGATACCCTGCTCAAGGCCCAGCGCGCCGTGGCCGCCGCGAACGTGGATACCGCCAAAGCGGCCGCCCAGACCGCCGATGCGGCCGTCGCCTCGGCTCAGGCCCAATATGACATGGCGCTGAACACGGCCCTGAACGACGACAGGGCCAACCGCACTGCCAACTGGACCCAGACCAAACCGGCCGATTTCAACCAGCCTGCCTGGTATTTCAACAAACCCGAACAGACTGCTTCCGTCCAGACCGAACTGGCTGCCGCGCAGAAAGCCCTGGAGGCTGCTCGCGAGAACCAGAAATTCGTGGAACAGAAGTCCACCAGCAGCAGTTTCCTGGAGACCGAGAAGCGCCTGCTTGACGCGCGCACGGCTTTCCAGGTGGCGCAGGATGTGCTCACGCGCGCCAACACCGCCGTCGACGGGCAGAATCTGAAAGACGAGGCCCAGAACAGCCTGGACGATGCCAAATCTGAGCTGAGCGATGCGCAGAAGGCTTATGACGATGCCCTGACGACCGATGGCGCCAACGACGTGCTCAAAGCGCGCGCCAAACTCTCAGTGGCTCAGGAACGCTACGATACTGCCCAGGACAAGCTCCGCACTCTGCAGACCGGGGAGCAAGCCCCCAAGGTCGTTGCCGCGCAGTCCGCTCTCGTGCAGGCCAAAGCCGCCGTTGCGCAGGCGCAGGGCGCCATCAGCCAGGCCGTGGCCAACCTGGCCTTGCTCGATGCCCAGATGGGGAAACTGACGGTCAGCGCGTCTGTGGACGGCGTGATCCTGACCCGCAGCGTGGAGCCCGGTGAGGTGGTCAATCCCGGTTCTGTCGTCCTTACCCTGGCGCGGCTCTCAGACCTGACCATCACCGTCTACGTCCCCGAGGACCTGTACGGCCAGCTCAAGCTTGGGCAGGAGGCCGAGGTGAAGGTGGATTCTTTCGCAAACATGACGTTCAAAGGGACCGTCATCCACATCTCAGACAAAGGTGAGTTCACTCCGCGCAACGTGCAGACGACGGAAGGCCGCAAAGCAACCGTGTATGCCATCAAGCTGCGGGTCGAAGACCGCGATGGCAAACTGAAACCGGGTATGCCCGCGGATGTGACGTTCAAGTAAACGTTATTCCGTATTCCCGTTATTCCGTTATCCTGTTGCTCCGTTACATCGTAGGTGAGTATGGCTACTATTTCACACTTTGAAGAGATCGATGCCTGGAAAACTGCGCGCCAGTTGACGAACTTGGTTTATCAGATCAGTGGACTAGGTCCATTTTCGAAAGATTTCAGTCTTAGAGACCAGATTAGGCGCGCGGCTGTTTCAGTCATGAGTAATATTGCCGAAGGATTTGAAAGCCATACGCAGGTGCAATTTATCAATTACCTGGGGATTGCAAAAGCCTCTGCCGCCGAAGTGCGTTCACAGCTGTATATCGCCAGCGATCAGAAATATATAACTCAAGAGCAGTTTAAGCAGGCGCTCAATGTATCGGATAAAGCCGTCCGGCAGTTGGCAAGCTTCATTTTCTACCTTGAATCAAATCCAAAATCCCGCCGTGTACGTGAACACCGCCCGGAATACAGTGTTTCAGCGGCAAACGGGAAAACTGGAGAACGGCAAAACGATGATAGAAGCTAAAAATCTAAGCAAATCTTTCGGTCCCGTTCATGCCGTCAACGACTTGAGCCTCAACATTCCCGCCGGCGAGATCTATGGGCTGGTCGGCTCGGACGGGGCCGGTAAAACCACCACGCTGCGGCTGCTGGTGGGCGCCCTGACGCTTGATTCCGGCCAGGCCAGTGTATGCGGCTACGACGTGCGCAAACAGATCGACCAGGTGCGCGCGAATATCGGTTACCTGTCACAGCGCTTCTCGTTCTACGAAGACCTGACCGTGCTGGAGAACATCCGCTTCTTTGCCGAAGTGCGTGGGCTCAAAGCGGATGCCTGGTTGCCGCGCTGTATGGAGATTCTGGATTTCGTCGGCCTAGCGGCTTTCAAGGACCGCCGTGCCGGCCAGCTTTCGGGCGGCATGAAGCAAAAACTCGGCCTGGCCTCAGCGCTGGTCACGCGCCCGAAGGTGCTGCTGCTCGACGAACCGACCACCGGCGTGGACCCGGTCACGCGCCAGGATTTCTGGCAGTTATTGATCCGGCTCGTATCCGTTCAAGGAGATGGAGTTTCAGTGATCATTTCCACGCCCTACATGGACGAAGCGGCGCGCTGCAACCGGGTCGGTTTCATGCAAAAGGGCAGCCTGATTGCCGAAGGAACGCCGGGGGAACTGCGCGCCATCTTGAACGAGCGCATCGTCGAAGTGCGCGGTACACCGCTGCCGCTGCTCAAGCAGTTGGCGGCCCGCGAACCTGGCGTGGAAGATGTACGCGCTTTTGGTGACCGCCTGCATTTACGTGTGCGCAAGGATCAAGCCGCTGCCGTCATCAGTAGCCTCAAGAAGTCTGTCCCTGCCGGCGGCGGCCAATTGACAGAGGTACGGCCCGTCCCGCCCGTGCTGGAGGATGTCTTCATTGCCCTCGCACACGATGCCGATGTTTAAAAAGGAGGCTCGACCATGATCAACTTTGAACTCAGCACCCTGGTGGACCGTCCGGTGACGGATATATTCAATTTTCTATCGAACCCGCTCAACCTGCCCAAATGGCAGGCCATGGTTGCAAGCATCGAACAGGCCACGCCTGGCCCGAACGCCGTTGGGTCGAAATATAATGTCCATGCTGAAATGCTGGGCCGCCACATCGACGGCTTGATGGAAATCACTGCTTACGAGCCACCCATGAAATTTGGTTTCACCAACCAGGCCGGGCCCATGCAGGTGACGGTAACGGTTACACTCAAACCGGTCGGCACGGGCGCGAAGATCACGCTGAATGCCCAGGGCAACCCCGGAGGCTTGTTCAAACTCGCCGAGGGGCCATTGACCCATCAAATTAAAAGCCAGATGGAAACGAACCTGGCAAAACTCAAATCGGTATTGGAGTCAGGGGCTTAGAGCCACTAACAAGACAGCGAGATGTGTCGCCATGGCGCCATGCGACACTTCGTCGTTTCACTCCTCACATCGTCCCGATGCTTTTATGGGAGCATGACAGGTTTTGTTAGACATTCTTAGGGTTTGTTGTAAAAGCATTAATTGGTTGTTTTTTGTTTTTCTTCGTGTACTTCGTGGTTAAAGCTTTAAAACAGCATCTGGAGAACAATATGGCTCTTCCTGTCGTGTATGTTGATAATCTTACCCGCCGCTTCGGCGATTTCGTCGCTGTGGATCACGTCTCCTTCGAAGTCAACCAGGGCGAAGTGGTCGGTTATCTTGGCCCGAACGGGTCGGGAAAGACGACCACCATCCGCATGCTGCTCGGTTTGCTCGCCCCCAGCGAGGGCCAGGCCATGGTGCTCGGTTTCGACGCCTTCCGCCAGTCTGAACAGGTGCGCGCCCGGGCGGGCTACATGTCGCAGAAATTTGCCATTTACGACGATCTGACCGTCTGGGAAAACCTGCAGTTCTACGGCGGTGTCTACGGGATTACCGACAAGGCCCGCGTGCACGAAACCCTGGCGCACGTCGGCCTGGGTGGGCACGAATCCACCCTGACGCGCGCCCTTTCTGGCGGCTGGCGCCAGCGGCTGGCGCTGGGCATCGCTCTGGTGCATGGCCCCAGGTTGCTGTTCCTGGACGAACCCACCTCGGGTGTGGACCCCACCGCCCGGCGTGCCTTCTGGGATTTGATCTATGACCTGGCGGCAACCGGCGTGACGGTTTTCGTCACCACCCATTACATGGACGAGGCTGAATACTGCAACCGCGTGGGCATGATGCGCGACGGCAAGTTGTTGGCCATGGATACGCCCATGGCCCTCAAAGAAAAGATCATCCTCGGCGATGTATGGGAACTGTATGCCGAGCCGCTGCTGGAGGGGTTGAATGTGCTTTCTGCCGCCGAAGGGGTGCTGCAGGCCGGCCTGGCGGGAGACCACTTGCGCGTGATCGTCCAGCGCGGCATGCGGGAGAAAGACCTGCGCACAACGCTGGAACATTCCGGCGTGAAGCTGGTCTCCGTTCTGCCAGGCGAACCTACCCTGGAGGATGTGTTCCTCAGCCTGGCAAAAGCATAATGGTTTGTCGGAAGGGCGGCGGCACGGTTGTCCTTTTTGATTCCGGCGTAAAATAGAAGCATGATGGAATCCCTTCGTTCGATGGGCTGGCGCATTTTGTTCATCCCGGTTCTCATTGTCCTGCTTGTTCTGGCAGTCTATTTTGCCTCGTTGCTGCCAACCGCTGACTGGTACGCAACCTTCGACCCGGCCGCACGTCATATTTTTTCCGGTCATTCGCCTTACGAATTGTCTGGCTTTGCCAACCCACCTTGGGCCATACTGCTCGTGTTCCCCTTCGTAATCTTTCCGCCGTATGTTTCGCGCGGCCTCTTTTTTGTTGCCAGCACGCTGGTTTT
>Ga0209131_1000084_pt1 | contig 70006 bp, 72 predicted proteins | sample GraSoi_2013_40cm_FD_185826 | JGI IMG/M metagenome (GOLD analysis project Ga0209131, IMG submission 185826) | Grasslands soil microbial communities from the Angelo Coastal Reserve, California, USA - Sample 9_17_2013_40cm (SPAdes) (version 2) | ecosystem: Environmental > Terrestrial > Soil >... | reverse complement strand
GTCGAACGCCAAGCTGATCAAGGCGGCGGGTATCAAAGCCAATTAGAGCGGACCGCCGAAGCGGCCGCGTGGCATACTTCGCGTTCCGCAAAGAGTCGCTCCGGGAAAAAGTCGATGGCCAAGCAGAAGAAAACCGCCGAGCCGAAAGTCGTCCGGCCCGACGACATCGATCCGCACCACGACTGGAAGCGGCCCATCGGAGCGCCCGGCCACACGCAGGTCGATTTCGAGGAGCGTATCAATTTCAGGCGGCTGCACGATTACCGCCTGGCGCGCGTGCGTGCCGCCCTCTCCGGGTCGGGCCTGGGCGCGCTGCTTTCGTTCGACCAGCACAACATCCGCTATACGACGAGCACCGTTATCGGCGAATGGGCGCGCGACAAGCTCACGCGCTACTCGCTGCTCACGGGCAACGGCGACCCTTACATCTGGGATTTCGGCAGCGCGGCCAAACATCACCGGCTGTACGCGCCCTGGCTGCACGTGGATCACTGCAAGGCGGGGCTCCTCGGCATGCGCGGAGCCGTCGGGAGCGACATCACGCTGTTCCGCGACGCGGCGAAGGAAATCAAGGCGATCCTGGACTCTGAAGGCGTGGGCGATATGCCGCTCGGCCTGGACGTGGTCGAGCCGCCGATGATGTTCGAGCTGCAGAAGCTCGGGATCGAGGTGCGCGACGGGCAGCAGGCGATGCTGCAGGCGCGCGAGGTGAAGAACATCGACGAGCTGACCTTGCTCAACATGGCCTCCGCAATGGTCGACGGCGTCTACCAGGACATCGCCGAGGCGCTGAAGCCCGGCGTCAAGGAATCCGAGATCGTCGCGCTCGCGACCTCGCGCCTCTACCAGATGGGCTCGGACTGCGTCGAGGCGATCAACTCCATCTCGGGCGAACGCTGCTCGCCGCACCCGCACAATTTCACCGACCGGCTGATCCGGCCCGGCGACCAGGCTTTCTTCGACGTCATCCAGTCCTTTATGGGCTACCGCACCTGCTATTACCGCACTTTCAATGTCGGCCGCGCGACCGCCCCGCAGCGCACCGCGTACAGGAAGGCGCGCGAGTGGATGGACAAGGCGATCGACCTTTTAAAGCCCGGGGTGGCTAGCGACAAGATCGCGCGCGCGTTCCCGGAGGCAAAGGAAATCGGCTTTTCGAGCGAGATGGAAGCCTTCGGCCTCAACTTCTGCCACGGCCTGGGGCTCGGACTTCACGAGCGACCGCTGATCTCGCGGCTCACATCCTTCAAGGAGCCGATCGAGCTGAAAGCGGGAATGGTGTTCGCGGTCGAAACCTATTGCCCCGCGACCGACGGCATCTCGGCTGCGCGCATCGAGGAAGAGGTGATCCTCACGTCCGAGGGCGCCAAAATCATCTCGCTCTATCCGGCCGAAGAGCTGCCGATCGCAAATCCATACCGAAGCTAAAGGAGCGGGTTCCCAACATGAGCGTTACGCAAAAAGCACATCCGGCGCAACGGAGCCAACAGATCCCCGAGGCGATGCGGCTGCGCTTGTTCCAGCTGCAGGTCGAGATCCGCTACTGCGAGAAACGTGCCTACGACCTGTTCCTGCAGAACCTGGTGAAGGGCACGAGTCACCTCGCGCTCGGACAGGAAGCGGTCGCGGCCGGCTTCGCCGCGGCGATGAGCAAGGACGACTACAGCTTCTGCACCTATCGCGGCCATCATCACACGCTTGCGCGCGGCGCGCCGATGTTGTCGGTGCTGGGCGAGTTGATGGGTAGGCAGTGCGGCTTGATGAAAGGAAAGGGCGGCTCGATGCACCTGACGAGCGTGGAGCACGGCGTGATGGGCTCGTACGCCATCGTCGGCGCGCACCTGCCGATCGCGGCAGGCGCCGCGTGGTCGGCGCAATACCGCGGAACCGAGCAGGTCGCCTGTGCCTTCTTCGGCGACGGCGCGACCAACATCGGCGCTTTCCACGAGGCGCTCAACCTCGCGGCGGTGTGGAAGCTGCCGGTCATCTTCGTCTGCGAGAACAACCTGTACATGGAGTACACGCCGATTTCGGATGTGACGGCCGTGAAGCATCCGGCCGCCGACCGCGCAGCGAGCTACGGCCTGGAGCGGCAGGTGATCGACGGCAACGATGCCGACGTCGTATACAGCACTGCGCGCACTGCGATCGCCAAGGCGCGCTCGGGCGGCGGCCCTTCGCTCGTCGAATGCCTCACCTACCGCCACAGCGGGCATTCGCGCGCCGACCCGGCGAAATACCGTCCGAAGGAAGAACTCGAGGAGTGGCTCAAGCGCGATCCGGTGACGCTCTACCGAAGCCGGCTGCTGGCCACGGGCATTCCGGAAGCGAAGCTCGCGCAAATCGAGTCCGAGGCGATGGCGAAGCTCGATCGGGCGACCGAAGCCGCGAAGGCCTCGCCCGTGCCGGCGCTCGAGTCGGCGATGACCGACGTATGGGCCGACGGAGGCAACGCATGGCGCAACTGAGCTACCGGGAAGCGGTCGCCGCCGGGATCGCGCAGGAAATGAGGCGCGACGAGCGCGTCGTGCTGTTCGGCGAGGACACCGCCGCCGCCGGAGGCGTGTTCAAGACCACCGTGGGCCTTTTCGAGGAGTTCGGCCCGAAGCGCGTGAAAGACACGCCGATCTCGGAGCTCGCCATCCTCGGCGCGGCGATGGGCGCGGCGATGACGGGCCTCAAGCCCGTCGCCGAGATCATGTTCTCGGACTTTCTCGCCTGCTGCTGGGATTATGTCGCGAACGAGATCGCCAAGACGCGCTATATGAGCGACGGGCAGATCACGATTCCGCTCGTGATCCGCACGGCGAACGGCGCGGGCTCGCGATTCGGCGCGCAGCACTCGCAGAGCGTCGAGAACTGGGCGATGGCGGTACCGGGCCTGAAAGTCGTCGCGCCTTCCACGCCGGCCGATGCGAAAGGGCTGCTCGCCGCGGCGATACGCGATCCCGATCCGGTCGTCTTTTTCGAGCACAAGAGCCTGCTCGCCAATAAAGGCGAGGTGCCCGAGGGCGAGCACGTCGAACCGCTCGGAAAAGCGAAGGTGTTGCGCATGGGCACCGATGCGACCATCATCGCGCTCGCCGCCATGGTGCCGCGCGCGCTCAAGGCCGCCGAGACTCTAGCAGCGGAGCACGGAATTTCCGCGACGGTGATCGACGTGCGCTCGCTCGTGCCGCTCGACACGCAAACGCTGCTCGCGCACTCCGCGCGCACCGGGCGCGTGTTCACGGTCGAGGAGAACCCGCGGCTGTGCGGCTGGGGCGCGGAAGTCACCTCCGTCATCCAGGAAGAGGTTTTCAGCGCGCTCAAGGGACCGATCGTCCGCATCACCACGCCGCACGTACCGCTGCCCGCCGCCGACCAGCTCGAGGATGCGGTCGTGCCTTCGGTCGCGCGTATCATTGCCGATGTTCGTAGCGCGCTCGAATCGCGCCGCGCCGCGTAAGCTGATCGGAGAAGAAAGCAATGGACGTGATCATGCCTCAGCTGGGCGAAACGGTGACCGAAGGCACGGTGGCGAACTGGTACAAGAGGGTGGGCGACCCGGTCAAAGCCGATGAGCCGCTGTTCGAGGTCGAGACCGACAAGGTGACCACCGAGATTCCCGCCATTGCGAGCGGCGTGCTCAAGGCGATCCTGGTCGAGCCGGGCACGACGGTGCCGGTGGGCACGGTGCTCGCCGTGATCGAGCCTGCGCCGAAATGAACACCCGAGGAAAGCCGGTGACTGCCGCAAGAGGCGCGAAGCTAGGCTGGATCGGCACCGGCCGAATGGGCTTCGAGATGGGGCGGCGCCTGGCAAAGAGCGGCTGCGACCTCACCGTATGGAACCGCACCCGGGCGAAAGCCGAGCCGCTCGCCAAGGACGGCGCGAAGATCGTCGATTCGCTCCCGGAGCTCGCGGGGTGCGAGATCGTGTTCTGCATGGTCTCGACCTACGACGACGTGAAGGAAGTGATCGCCGGACCCAAAGGCCTGCTGTCGAAGGCGCAAGGCAAAGGCGGCGCGCCGCGCATGGTGGTCGAGTGCTCCTCGATCTCGCTCGAAGGCTCTGCCGAGCTTCGCGAGATTCTCGGTGCGCGCGGCGTCGAGCTGCTGTCCGCTCCGGTCTCTGGCAACGCCAAGGTGATCAAGGCCGGAAAGCTCACATTCGTCGTGTCGGGCCCCAAGTCGGCTTACGACGCAGCGGCGCCTTACCTGGACATGATGGGGCAGGGCTCGTCCTACGTCGGCGAAGGCGAGCTTTCGCGCATCGTGAAGATCTGCCACAACGTGATGCTGGGCGTAGTGACGCAGTGCATGGCGGAGATCACGGTGCTCGCGCAGAAAGCCGGGGTGCCGCGCCACGCCTTCCTCGATTTCCTGAACAAGAGCGTGATGGGGTCGACCTTCACGCGCTACAAGGCTCCGGCCTTCGTCAATCTGGACTTCCATGTCACGTTTACGCCGTATCTGCTGCGCAAGGACATGGATCTGGGGCTGGACGCCGGCCGGAAGCTCGAAGTGCCGATGCCGCTCGCCTCGATCACCCGGGATCTGATCCAATCGATGATGGGCGCCGGCATGAGCGAGGAGGACTTCTCGACCTTGCTCCTGCAGCAAGCAAAGGCGTCGGGGATCGAGCTGAAACCGGAAAACAAAACGGTCGGCGACGGACTGTCGCAGTAATCTTTAACAGAGGAGCTTCAGATGAAAAAAATAATCGGCATTGCCTCGATGGTGCTCGTCGCCGCCGCGCCCCAGGCGTGGGCGCAGGGCTACCCGAACAAGCCGGTGCACCTGATCATCTCGTTCTCGCCGGGCAGCTCGACCGACATCGTAGGGCGCGTGGTGGCGCAGAAGCTCGCGGAGATGTGGGGCCAGCCGGTGCTCGCGGAGAACCGCGCCGGCGCCGGCGGCTCGATCGGCACGGCGTTCGTCGCCAAGGCGCCGGCGGACGGCTATACGCTGCTCGTCGATTCCAACGCGCACGCGGTGACGCCGTCGATCTACGCGAAGCTGCCCTACGATGTGGAGAAGGACTTCGTCGATATCGTGCCGCTCGCGGTGCAGCCGAATGTCCTTATCGTCAATGCGGGGTCGCCCTACAAGAACCTCATGGATATCGTGAATGCGGCGAAGGCAAAACCGGGCGCGATCAACTGGGGCCATGCCGGCGTGGGCAGCGGCACGCACCTCAACACGGAGAAGTTCGTCGACGCGGCGAAAATCAACGTCACCCAGGTCCCGTTCAAGGGCACGCCGGAAGTCATCCAGGCGATGTTGAGCCAGTCGGTGGATTGCTACTGGGCGCCGATCTCGGCGGCGATACCGCACATCAAGGGCGGCAGGGTCCGGCCGCTCGCGGTGAGCACGGCGAAGCGCAACGGCCAGTTGCCGGACGTACCGACCACGGGCGAAGCAGGTGTGAAAGGCGCCGATGCGCCGCTGTGGTTCGCACTGTGGGGCCCGGCGGGCATCCCGGCGGGGATCGTGAACAAGATCTCGGCCGACACGCGCAAGGCGTTGAAGGATCCGGCGGTGCGGGACCGGCTCGTCGGCCTGGGCAACGACACCATGGACATGTCGCCGGAGGAATTCAAGATATTCGTGCGGAGCGAAGTCCAGGAATACGCGCGGGTGGTCAAGGCGGCCGGCATCCAGCCGCAGTGATGCCTCAGCCGGTTGCGCGAGCTCAGTAAGCACGAATGGGCGGAGGTCCGTCGAATCCCGCTTGCCTCGATCTTGCCAGCCCGTCCCCGAAGAGGCAGACTTCGATACACCGGATTTCAGAGACCGGCCGAATGCGGCTGGCGAGGACATGCCATGGCAAAGCAGAGAATCAGCTACGTTCCGCTCGAGAAGATGGACGCGGAGATGCGCAAGGAAATGGAGCGCTGCCAGCGAGAGGGCACGCCGCGGCCCGAGAGCTCCGCGGTACGCGCGCATGTGCCCGAATGCTTCTGGGCCTTTGCCAGCTCCTGGCGCGACATCTTCAAGAACGGCGTATGTGATCACTCCATCAAGGAGCTGTGCCGGCTCTACGTATCGCGCTCCGTTCAATGCGAATACTGCGGCAATCAGCGCTCGATCAAGGCGGCCTCGAGCGGCGCAGTCATGGAGGATCACGTCAAGGACCTGCTGAACTTCGAGAAGTCCGGCAATTACGACGAGCGCCAGAAGGCGGCGCTTGCCTACGCCGAGGCAATCACCTGGCACCTGAACACCGATGATGCATTGTGGGACCGGCTCCACAGGCATTTCAGCGAGCCGGAGCTGGTCGAGCTGGGCTGCTTCATCGCGCTCACCATGGGGCAGCAGAGCTGGCTGAGGTTGCTCAACATCGACCACCACCAGGTGCTCGCCGGCACTTCGGCGTCGATGGCGCCGGGGTTCGAGGACGCCAAGGCCCTTGCCGAGGCGAAGGCCTCCTCCGCATACTGGGCGAAGTCCGGCCCGGCAGACTCGAAGAAGGTCGCCTAGCCCGGCGGGCCCCGCCCGCCGCCCACGCCGTGACGTTCGAAGGGAAGACTTGTCTCATCACCGGTGCCGCCGGCAATCTGGGCCGCGCGCTCGCCGCCGCCTTCGCGTCGGCAGGCGCTTCCCTGGTCCTCGTCGATCTCGACGACAAAGTCTTGCGGTCCACCTTTGGGCGCGACGATGAACGCAAGCTCGTGCTGCGCGCCGATCTGCTGGACGCGGCGTCCGTGGCGCAGGCGGTGGCGGCCGTTCGGTTTCCCGGGATCGACGTCCTGTGCAACATCGCCGGGGGCTTCCGCATGGGGCATCCGGTGCACGAGACTCCTGAAAATGTCTGGGAACTCATGCTCGATCTGAACGCGAAATCGGTGATCAACACCGCGCGGGCGGTCGTGCCGAAAATGCTCGCCGCGGGGTACGGAAAAATCGTCAACATCGGAGCCGTCGCGGGTCTCGCCGGCAAGGCGAACATGGGCGCCTACAGCGCGGCGAAAAGCGCGGTCATCCGCCTGACCGAGAGCATGTCGGCGGAACTGCGCGACAAGGGCATCAACGTGAACTGCGTTCTGCCGAGCATCATCGACACGCCTCAGAATCGCGCCGATATGCCCGGCGCCGATCCGCGGCGCTGGGTGGCGCCGGAGGCGCTCGCCGACGTCGTCCTGTTTCTCGCGTCCGATGCCGCGCGCGCGATCCATGGAGCAGCGATTCCCGTGACCGGCCTGGTCTGATAGATTCCGAGGCATGACTGAAGTCTTCATCTGCGACGCCGTTCGCACGCCCTTCGGGCGCTACGGTGGCGCGCTCTCTTCGATCCGCACCGACGATCTCGCGACCCTTCCGATCAGGGCGCTGATGGAGCGCAATCCTTCCGTGGACTGGGCCGCTATCGACGACGTGATCTACGGCTGCGTCAACCAGGCGGGAGAAGACAACCGCAACGTGGCGCGCATGGCGCTGCTTCTCGCCGGACTGCCGCAGACGGTGCCGGGCGCAACCGTAAACCGCCTGTGCGGATCGAGCCTGGACGCGGTGGGCACCGCCGCGCGGGCAATACGGAGCGGCGAGACTCAATTGATGATCGCCGGGGGCGTTGAGAGCATGTCGCGCGCTCCTTTCGTGATTCCCAAGTCAGACAGCGCGTTCTCGCGCGCGGCGAAAATCGAGGATACGACCATCGGCTGGCGCTTCGTGAATCCGCTGATGAAATCGAAGTACGGCATCGATTCGATGCCCGAGACCGCCGAAAACGTCGCCCATGAATTCAAGGTGGGGCGCGCCGACCAGGACGCCTTTGCGCTGCGAAGCCAGCAGCGCTGGGCGCGCGCGCACGCGAAAGGGTTCTATCGCAGCGAGATCGTCCCGGTCTCGGTTCCGGGGAAGAAGGGCGCAGCGACGGTAGTGGACCGCGACGAACATCCCCGCCCGGACGCGACGCCCGAGGCGCTCGCGAAGTTGAAGGGCGTGGTGAGACCCGAGGGCACTGTCACCGCGGGAAATGCCTCGGGCGTGAACGACGGCGCCTGCGCGATCATTCTCGCCTCAGACGCTGCCGCGAAAAAACACGGGCTCAGCCCCAAGGCGCGCGTCTTGGGCATGGCGACCGCGGGCGTCGCGCCGCGCATCATGGGCGTGGGCCCCGCGCCCGCGACCAGGAAAGTGCTCGAGAAGACCGGGCTCAAGCTCGGGCAGATGGACGTGATCGAGTTGAACGAGGCGTTTGCCGCGCAGGCGCTCGCGGTGACGCGGGATCTCGGCTTGCCCGACGACGCCGCGCATGTGAATCCCAATGGTGGTGCCATCGCGATCGGCCATCCGCTCGGCGCATCCGGAGCGCGCCTGGTCGCCACAGCGATGTATCAGCTTCAGACGATCAAGGGCCGCTACGCCCTGTGCACCATGTGCATCGGCGTGGGGCAGGGGATCGCTCTCGTGATCGAGCGGGTGTAGTCCCTGCAATAGCGTTCAAGACCGCGTCCCCGCGGCCGGCGACAATGCGCGGTCAGCCAACCGGGAGAAGGCCGTGCTCAAAGGCTACACGCTGCCGCGAAGTCCGACGGGACGTTCCTCGCTCGCGCCTCGGCCGCCCTGGCATTACGCGGGCGACTGCCTCGCGGTGGAATTCGAAGCCGATGCCGACGCGGTGCGCGCGCTCTTGCCTTCGGCCCTGGAATTCGAGAGCCCGCGATGCTGCGCGTATTTCGTCGAATGGCAATACTCCACCGATGAAGGCGAGGAGCCGCTCGATCCGGTGAACTCCCAGTACAAGGAGAGCATTTTTCTGCTGAGCGCGCGGTTTCGCGGAGAGAGCGTCGCGTTCTGCCCCTTCATCTGGGTCGATCAGGACGTTTCGCTCATGCGCGGGCTGATCCAGGGCTGGCCCAAACAAATCGGCTCGACCTGGATCACGCGGGCGTACCCGCTTGCTGGGAGAGCGGCCCCGCAGCACGCGCCGGGAGGGCGCTTCGGCGCCTCGCTCGCGGTGAAGGACCGTCGCCTCGTCGACGCCCGCGTCACGCTCTTCGAGCCGTGGACATCGCTGCCGCGGCCGTCCTTCGACAAGGCGGTCAATGTCAGATTGTTTCCCAACTTGGCGCGCGGATTGCACGACAAGCCGGCGCTGTTCGAGCTGGTGCGTCTGAAATCCCGGGACGTGCGGGTCGGTGCCATCATGAAAGGCGAGGCGACACTCTTTTTCCACGATCATCCTCGCGTAGAATTGTCCATGCTTCGGCCCCGGACTGTGGGCTCGGGCTACCGCTTCTCCTTCGCCCTCACCGTGGACGATCTGGAAACGCTCCTCGACCTTCAGGAACATTGATGCCGGCGCGCTTCGAATGGACGGTCGCAGACGCCGCGGAAGCGGAAGTCATGCAAGCTGCAGTGTCGTCGCACGAGTTCTCAGCGCACTTTCACGAGACGTGGTCCGTCGGCAGGATCGACAGCGGAGAATGCCGCTTTTCGGTGGACGGGACGAAGCTCGCCGCGAGCGGAGGCGAGCTGGTGGTCATCCCGCCTTTTACCGTGCATACCGGCGGCAGCCGGCGGCCGGGCCTTACCTACAAGATGCTCTACGTCGGAGAAAGATGGTTCTCCGAGCTTTCGTCCCTGGTCTTCGGTGACGGCACTGTCGATTTTCCCGACATCGTGATTCGCGACCGGGCCTTGTCCGCGCAACTGAATCGCGCGCTGGCCATGGGGGCCGTTCCTGAAGCCGAGCGCAAGGCCTCTCTCGCGCACGCGCTCATTTCTCTCCTGGAGAGGCATGGCCGAAGGAGCGATCGAAACGAGCGGCGGCTTGCGCTCGAGGCCGGCGCGAATCCGCGAACCGTGCTCAAGGCGATCGAGGACGGCCCATCGAGCCGGTCCACTCAGATACGCAGGTTCGCTCGGGAGTTCGGCTTGCCGCCCGCTCGCTATTTACGGAATCTCCGCGGTGTCTCAGCCAAGGAGCTCATTCGGAGGGGACTGGACTTGGCGGAGGTCGCCCAGCGGCTCGAGTTTTCCGATCAGGCTCACCTCACGCGGGAGTTCAAACGCATCCACGGCATCACTCCGGGCGAGTACCGCCGGGTCGTGGGCGTCGTTAGTGCGCGACGCTCCTGACGATGTAGCCGCCTGACTTTTCGTCGCGCTCGAGCTGCAACATCTTGCGCGACTCGGCTTCGTCGAGGAGTTTGGAAAAGGAAGAAAAACCGTAGTAGGACTCGTTGAAGCCGGGGTTGCGGCGCTTCAGCGCCTGCTTCACCATCGAGCCCCAGATCTTCTCTTCGGCGCCACGCTCGGCAATCAAAGCCTCGACGGTCTGCATCACAAGATCCAGCGCCTCCTCGGTCTTGTCCTCGTTGTCCCTTGGCGCGGCTTCCCCGCTCACAGCGGGCTTCGCCTGCGGTTTTTTCCTCGGCGGCCGGCGCCCCGGTTTTTCGCGCACCAGGTCGTCGTAGAAGATGAATTCGTCGCAGTTCGCCACCAACAGATCGGAGCTGGAGTTCTTCACGCCCACCCCGATCACGGTCTTGTCGTTTTCGCGCAGCTTCGAGACGAGCGGCGAGAAATCGGAATCGCCGCTGATGATGACGAAAGTGTCGACGTGCGACTTGGTGTAGCAAAGATCCAGCGCATCCACCACCATGCGGATGTCGGCCGAATTCTTTCCCGACATGCGCACATGCGGGATTTCGATGAGCTCGAACGACGCTTCGTGCATGTCGGATTTGAACTCCTTGTACCGTTCCCAATCGCAATAGGCCTTCTTCAGCACGATGCTCCCCTTCAGGAGCAGGCGCTCGAGGACCTTGTTGATGTCGAATTTGGCGTATTTTGCGTCGCGCACGCCGAGCGCGACGTTCTCGAAATCGCAGAAAAGCGCCATGTTTACGGTCTCGCTCGATGCGCTCATTTCGGGTCCTTGGACATAGCGGAGGCGGTATTATCCCATTCCCCCGTCCAGACTATGACCGGAAAGGGTTGAAGTCCCGGCTTTCTCGGACTAGCATCGGTGTTTCGGGGGCAAGCAATGCATACTGAAGTTCACGTTCACGGCACGGTTTTGTTGAAAAGCGGTGTCAGCCAGACTGACATCGAACTGGCGCTCAGACACTGGTTCGATTACGTCGACGTCGATGGCCTCGCCGATGCGCGCAGCGCCCATCAGGACGAGCCCGGAATCGTGTTCGACAGGCGTCGGCGCTCCCTCGACATCTGCTGGACCGGGTACGTCGGGCGCAATTTCCAGCATTCGCTCGAGGGGGCGTTCGAATCGCTGTCGCCCTACTCCGAGGAGGCGGCGGCGGTCGAGGTGAGCTACTACCAGGAGGACGGCCAGGACGAGCACAGCTGGGTGTTCGTCGGGCCGACGCCCGAGTCGATCCGCGACATGCAGCGGCGACGCATGATAGACGACCTTTCGGCCCTTCTCGCGCGCCACTTCGGCGACGCCGAGATCGGCGAGGCGACCGCCCTCGTCAATCAGATGTTCGCCCGCCGCGCCTCCGACGCGCCGCAGGACCGGACTCAGGCCCGTCTTGGCATTGCCTCCGGCAAGAAGCACCTGCATTAGAAGCCGCACGCGGCGGGGGTGGGTCCGACCCGTGCAGGGCGGCTCCCAAGCTTCTTCTTCGGAACCCCTTGATTTCCTAATGTGTTACATTCAGTTTACAATGTAACACGTTAATTTATCTACCCTTATTTTATATCAAGCAGATTCTCGGAAAGCCCTCTTAAGTCCCTGTTGTAGCTAAAAATTTCATCAGTTTCAGGCTTGACCGCCTCCTCTGTTTCCTCTAGAGTGGTAGGAAGTAGATTTTAGTGGGGAACTGTGGCGCTCCATTTCGCCACTCGAAGGGGGACCGTTGTTTCAAGGGGCGACAGAGCTGAGTCTCGACGCCAAGGGAAGGCTTGCCGTGCCGACCCGGTATCGGGACGCATTGTTATCGGGAGGGCGCGCGGTGGTTCTCACCGCTCACCCCGATAGCTGTCTGCTTCTTTATCCACGCGTCGCCTGGGAACCGATCGGCGCCAAAGTCCAGGCGCTCTCCAGCTTCAACGAGCAAGCGCGTTGGTGGCAACGGCTGCTGGTCGGCTTCGCCGAAGAGCTCGAGCTCGACGCTCAAGGGCGCATCCTCGTGTCGCCCGCGTTACGCAAATTCGCCGGGCTGAAAAAGGACGTGATGCTGGTGGGGCAGGGGAGCCACTTCGAGATCTGGGATATTGCCGCGTGGGACGAGCGACTTGCGCGGGGTCTCACGCAAGTGGGTACTGACCCGCCCCCTGGCACTGAAAACTTCTCGCTGTGAGCGCCGATGCGCACCTCCCTGCCCTCCTCCACCCAGCAGTCGATGCGCTCGCAATCGAATCTAGGCGCGACGGCACGTTCGTGGACTCAACGTTCGGCAGAGGCGGTCACAGCCGCTTGATTCTGGAGCGGCTGGGCCCACACGGCCGGCTGATCGCGATCGACCGGGATCCGGAGGCGGTGGTGGCTGCGCGCGAGATACGCGACCCGCGCTTTACGCCGGTCCACGCTCGCTTCAGCGAATTGCAGGCGACGCTCGACGCGCTGCGCGCGGGCGGTGTCGATGGGGTGCTGTTCGATCTGGGCGTGTCCTCGCCTCAGCTCGACGACCCGCGGCGCGGCTTCGGCTTCCGGTCTGACGGGCCGCTCGACATGCGCATGGACCCGACGCGGGGCCAGAGCGCGTTCGAGTGGCTCGAGCAGGCGGACGAGGCCGAGATCAGGGAGGTGCTCAACGGCTATGGCGAAGAACGGTTTGCTAAACAGATTGCAAAGGCGATTGTTGCTGCTCGGCGAAGAGGGCCTGTCCGGCGGACCGGGGAACTTGCCGCTCTCGTGGCTGCGTCCGTCCGGACGCGTGAACCGGGGCAGGACCCGGCGACGCGGACGTTTCAGGCTCTACGGATTCACGTCAATCAGGAGCTTGAGGAATTGTCGCTAGCGCTGCCGCAAGCGCTCACTGCGCTCAATTCCCGCGGACGCCTCGTCGTGATCAGCTTCCATTCACTCGAGGACCGCATCGTGAAGAACTTCATGCGTGGCGCTGCGCGACCGACTCTTCCGGAACGTCTGCCGGTGAGAGCCCGGGAGCTGCCGCTTCCGAAGCTGCGCATCATCGGTCGGCCCGCGCGTCCGGCCGCCCACGAAATCAAGACCAATCCCCGCGCGAGGAGCGCGGTGCTGCGCGTCGCCGAGAAACTTCCCTCAAGCCCGCCATGACCCGCTTGAACTTGCTCCTTGTAGCAGTGCTGACCGCATGCGCGCTGGGCTTGGTGACCTCGCAGCATCAGGCACGCAAGCTATTCGGCGAGCTCGAGCAGGAGCAGGAACGTTCACGCCAGCTCGGAGTCGAATACGGTCAGCTGCAGCTCGAAGCAAGCACGTGGGCGGTGCACGCACGCGTCGAACGCATCGCCAGCCGCCAGCTGCACATGCGTGTCCCCGACGCGAAACGCCTCCAGATCGTAGGGCCGCGGGAGGTGGCGAAATGAATTTCGCCGCCAGTCCTGTTCTCGCGCTCACTCTGCCTATTTGGCGCTCGAGACTTCTGCTCTACGTCTTCATTGCATGCTTTGCCCTGTTGCTCGGCCGCGCCGTCTACCTGCAGGGCCTGAACAACGATTTTCTGCAGGCAAAAGGCGAGTCACGCTACAGCCGGGTCATCGAAATCCCGGCAAATCGCGGCCGCATCCTCGACCGCAACGGCGAGGCACTCGCCATCAGCACTCCGGTGAAATCTATCTGGGCGATTCCGGGCGAAGTGCATACTAGCGAACGGCAGCTTGCGCGCCTGGCGGCATTGCTCGAGATGTCGCCGAGGGAAATCGAGAAACGCCTCTCCGACACAGGCGGGGACTTCGTTTTCCTGAAGCGGCAGATCCCGCCGGAGGTCGCCGAACGCGTTGCGGGCCTGCACATCCCGGGACTATTCCAGAACCGCGAGTACCGGCGCTATTACCCGAGCGGCGAAGTCACTGCGCACGTGCTCGGCTTCACCGGCGCGGACGACATCGGGCAGGAAGGCGTCGAGCTCGCGTTTCAGGACGGGCTTGCCGGCAAGCCTGGCAGCCGCCGGGTGATCAAGGACCGGCTCGGCCAGACGGTCGAGGACGTCGAATCGATCAAGGCCGCCCAGGACGGGCGCGACCTCGCTCTTGCTTTGGATGCCCGCATCCAGAGCCTCGCTTTCAGCCAGTTGAAAGCCGCGGTCGCTCAGCACCAGGCGAAAGCGGGCGCCGTCGTCGTGCTCGATGTAGACACGGGCGAGCTGCTCGCCCTGGCGAATTTTCCGACATACAACCCGAACAATCGCAACAAGCTCTCCGGGGCGCAGCTCCGCAACCGCGCCCTGACCGATACGTTCGAGCCCGGTTCCACGCTCAAACCCTTCACCGTCGCGCTCGCTCTGGAAGGGGGGCGGGTGAGGCCGGATTCAGTGATCCAGATCGCGCCGGGAAGCTTGAGCATCGGCGCGGCCACCATACACGACGCCCATCTCGAGCGCTCGCTCACAGTGGCGCAGGTCATCCAGAAGTCCTCCAATGTCGGCGCAGCGAAGATTGCGCTCTCCCTCTCCGCGGAGTCGATGTGGGAAATGTTCCGGGACGTGGGCTTCGGCGCCGCGCCGGGCCTGGGCTTTCCCGGAGAAGCTGGCGGAAAGCTGCGGCCGTACCGGAGCTGGCGACCGATCGAACAGGCGACCATGTCCTACGGGCACGGCATTTCAGTATCGCTCGTGCAGCTCGCGCGCGCCTACAGCGTGTTCGCGCGCGACGGGGAGCTGGTTCCGCTCTCCCTGCTTCGCGTGGACATCCCTCCGGCCGCGCGGCGGGTGATGGCTCCCAAGACCGCAGGCGCGGTTCGCGCAATGCTCGAAATGGCGGTCAACCGGAGCGGCACCGCGCCTCGTGCGCAGATCATGGGCTATCGCGTCGCCGGAAAGACGGGTACCGCCCACAAGCAGGAAAACGGCGTCTATGCCACCGAGAAGTACGTGTCCTCGTTCGTCGGATTCGCACCCGCGTCGCACCCGCGCGTCGTGATCGCGGTGATGATCGACGAGCCCTCGGCCGGCCGGTACTACGGCGGGACCGTGGCGGCACCGCTGTTCGCCCAGGTGATGGCGGGGGCGCTGCGCGTGCTCGACGTGCCGCCCGACGGACCGATGCAGCCGATCGAGCTGCCCCCCGAAGGCGAGGAAGTGAAGGAAAGCGTTTAGGTGTGCGTGATCAGGTCGAACACATCCAGCGACGGCTCGCCGCGCAAGGGGCGCGCATGACCGGTCTCGCCGTCGACAGCCGGAACCTCGCCTTTGGGGAAGCGTTCCTCGCCTATCCCGGCGCGCGCCAGGACGGGCGCAATTTCATTCCGAGCGCGCTCGAGCGCGGAGCTGCCGCTGTTCTGTGGGAGCGCAAGGACTTCCAATGGGACAGCACCTGGAAGGTACCTAATCTCGGGGTCGACGACTTGCGCGGGCTCTCCGGTCTTCTTGCGCATGAAGTCTACGGACGTCCCTCGGAGAAACTGTGGACAATGGGCGTGACCGGGACCAACGGCAAGACCTCGTGCAGCCACTGGATTGCCCAGGCGTGCAGCGCCTGCGGCGCGCGCACTGCGGTCATCGGCACTCTGGGCACGGGCTTCCCCGCTCCGTCCGGAAAGAAAGAGCGCGGCAAGCTCGACGCCGGACCCAACACGACGCCGGACGCCGTTGCGCTGCATCGTTCGCTCGCTCAGCTGCTTTCCGCCGGGGCGCAGGGCGTGGCGATGGAAGTCACTTCGATCGGCCTCGAGCAGGGGCGCGTCAACGGCGTCGCTTTCGGGGCGGCGCTGTTCACCAATCTCTCGCGCGACCACCTCGACTACCACGGCGATATGGAGAACTACGCGAGGGCGAAGCAGCGCCTGTTCGAAACGCCGGGGCTGAAACACGCCGTGCTCAACCTGGATGACGTGCAGGGTGTGCATCTCGCCCGAGCGCTGGCCGGGCGCGGACTCAACCGCGCCGGCTACAGTTGCTTCGCGGGGGTCGCCGCCCGAGCGGGACTCGAGCGCTACGCCGAGGCGCATGCGATCGAACTGTCGCCGAAGGGGATCGCCTTCAGGATCAAGAGCTCCTGGGGCGAGGCGCACATCGAAAGCGCGCTGCTCGGGCGTTTCAACGTGTCCAATCTGCTGGGGGTCCTCACGACGATGCTCGTCTCCGGGGTGCCTTTCGAGCGCGCCACAGCGGCGCTCGCGGATTTACAAGCTGTCGCGGGGCGCATGCAACGGCTGGGCGGAAGGGGCAAGCCTCTCATCGTGGTCGACTATGCCCACACCCCCGATGCACTGGAAAAAACCCTGATTGCGCTCAAGGACGTGGCCCGGGCGAGCGGTGGGCGCCTAGTCGCCGTGTTCGGCTGCGGAGGCGAGCGCGATCGCGGCAAGCGGCCCCTGATGGGGGCGGTCGCTGCGCGGCACGCCGACGCGATCACGGTGACGAGCGACAACCCACGCCGCGAAGATCCCGCGGCCATCATCGCCGAAATCACAGCGGCGATTCCCGTCGCACACGAAGCCGTCGAAGATCGGCGGACGGCGATCGCCAGCGCCATCGCTTCGGCGAGCGCCGCCGACGTCGTGCTCATCGCCGGGAAAGGGCACGAATCCTATCAGGAGATCGCCGGCCGGCGGCTGCCCTTCTCCGATGCGCTCGAAGCCGAAGAAGCGCTCGCGCGATGGGGCCGATGATGAGCCTGCGCGAAGCCGCGAACGCGATCGGGGCGCGCGTCATCGGTGAGGATGTCCGCTTCGATTCGGTGTCGACCGACAGCCGCACGCTCGCCCGAGGCGCTCTGTTCGTCGCCCTGAGCGGCGAGCGATTCGACGGGCGCAGGTTCGTCGGGTCCGCAAAAGGGCGCGGCGCCGCCGCAGCGATGGTCGCGCAAGAACCGGGGTCGGGGACGATGGACCAGGAATTGCCGTTCGTCGTGGTGAAGGACACTCGCCTTGCGCTCGGACGGCTCGCCGCGCATTGGCGCGGGCGCTTCGACATTCCGCTCGTTGCGGTCACCGGCTCCAACGGCAAGACGACGGTCAAGGAAATGATCGCTGCGATCCTGCGCGCGCACTTCGGCGAGACGCACGCGCTCGCGACCGAGGGAAACCTCAACAACGATATCGGCCTGCCGCTGACGCTTCTGAAACTGCGTCGAAGCCATCGCGCGGCGGTAGTCGAGCTCGGGATCAATCACGCGGGCGAAACCGCCGCCCTCGCAGCCATCACGAGCCCGACGGTGGCGCTGGTGAACAACGCCCAGCGCGAACATCAGGAGTTCATGAAGGGCGTCGCAGAGGTCGCACGCGAGCACGGCGCTGTGTTCGCGGCCATGCGGCCGGAGGGCACGGGCGTGATCAATGCGGACGACGAATTCTGCGGCTATTGGCGTGAGCTGCTCGCGGGCAGGCGCGTTCGGGACTTCGGACTCGACCAGCCTGCGCAAGTGGGCGGCCGCCACCGCTTCACTCATTTCGGCAGCGAGATAGAACTGCGCACCCCGGAGGGCGAGACCCGGGTCGAGCTGCATGCCGACGGCCGGCACAACGTTCTGAACGCCTTCGCCGCCGCGGCGTGCGCCCTGGCGGCCGGCGGAAACCTCGAAGCGGTGGCGCGGGGCCTCGCGGTATTCCGCCCGGTCGGCGGACGCATGCAGCGCCGGACGGCTCGCTCGGGAGCGAAGCTCATCGACGACAGCTACAACGCCAACCCGGATTCCGTGCGCGCCGCGATCGACGTCCTTGCCGCGGAAAGCGGCGCGAAGGTCCTCCTGCTCGGCGACATGGGGGAGGTGGGCGAGCGGGGCGTGGAATTCCACGAAGAGATCGGCCGTTACGCGCGCGAGCGCGGCATAGATCGTCTGTTTGCTGTCGGAGAGCTGTCTTCCTCCTGCGTCGCCGCTTTCGGAGGAGGGGCCCGACACTTCGCCACCGTGGAGGACTTGATTTCCGCAGCTCAAGGGGAGCTGCGGCCGCGGATCACGATGCTTGTAAAAGGCTCGCGCTTCATGCACATGGAGCGGGTCGTTGCGGCGCTCACCGAGGAGGGCAACTAGATGCTGCTCGCTCTGACGCAATGGCTCGCCCAGGACGTGCGCGCGTTCAACGTGTTCCAGTACATCACGCTGCGCGCGGTGCTCGCCACGCTCACCGCGCTCGTGATCTCGCTGCTCGCAGGGCCGCTGGTGATTCGCAAGCTCACCGCCTACAAGATCGGCCAGGCCGTTCGCGACGACGGTCCACAATCCCATCTCACCAAGGCGGGCACCCCGACCATGGGCGGGGCGCTGGTGCTGCTCTCCATCCTGATCACCACGCTCTTGTGGGGAGACCTCACCAACCGGTTCGTCTGGGTCGTGCTCGTGGTCACCTTCGGCTTCGGCGCGATCGGCTGGGTCGACGACTACCGAAAGGTCGTGAAGAACAATCCGAAGGGCCTTTCGCCAAAAGCAAAATTTTTCTGGCAATCGCTGATCGGCTTGGGCGCGGCAACCTATCTCGCCTTCGCCGTATCGGCCCCGAATACGGCGAAGGTCCTGGATTTCTTCATGGCCTGGGTGGGGAGCGGATTTTCCATGGAACTGCCGCCCAATGCCGACCTGATCGTGCCGTTCTTCAAGAACATCGCCTACCCGCTCGGCGTGTTCGGCTTCATCACGCTCAGCTATTTCGTCATCGTCGGGACCTCGAACGCGGTCAATCTGACCGACGGGCTGGACGGGCTCGCGATCATGCCTGCAGTGATGGTCGCGGGCGGACTCGGCGTGTTTGCGATGGTCACAGGGCGGGTGGACTACTCCCGATACCTGCTCTTTCCTTACATCCCGGGTGCCGCGGAGCTCACGGTGTTTTGCGGCGCGCTGGTCGGCGCGGGCCTGGGCTTTCTCTGGTTCAACGCCTACCCGGCCGATGTCTTCATGGGCGATGTTGGAGCGCTTTCCCTGGGCGCCTCGCTCGGCACGGTCGCGGTGATCGTCCGGCAGGAGATCGTGCTTTTCATCATGGGCGGCGTGTTCGTCGCCGAAACGGTTTCGGTGATGCTCCAGGTGCTCTATTTCAAGTGGAGCGGCGGCAAACGCATTTTCCGAATGGCGCCGCTGCATCACCACTACGAGCTCTCGGGGTGGAAGGAGTCGCAGGTGGTCGTGCGCTTCTGGATCATCACCATGATGCTCGTGCTGTTCGGTCTGTCTACTTTGAAGCTGCGGTGAATCTCGCGGGCAGAAAGGTGCTGGTGCTCGGTTTGGGTGACACGGGTTTATCGATGGCGAAGTGGCTCGCACGCCGGGGCGCGTCGGTGCGCGTCGCGGACACGCGTGCAGTGCCGCCGCGACTGGCCGAGCTCAAGCGTTCGCTGCCGACTGTTCCAGCCCATTGTGGCCCCTTCCAGGACGAAATATTCGCGGACGTCGACCTCATCGCGATCAGCCCGGGCGTGCCGCTCGCCGAACCCGCGGTGCGGCGTGCGTGCGACGCGGGCGTGGAGATTGCAGGCGACATCGAATTGTTCGCGCAGGCGCTGCCGGAGCGTCGCCCGCGGATCATCGCGGTGACCGGCACCAACGGTAAGAGCACCGTTACGGCGCTCGCCGGCGCGATGGCTAAAGCCGCGGGGGCCGACTGCGAGGTCGCCGGAAACATCGGGCCGGCGGTGCTGGACGCACTCATGCGCCGGGAGGACGCAGGACGCGCCGCGGGCTTGTGGGTGCTCGAGCTCTCCAGCTTCCAGCTCGAGACGACCGTTTCGCTTGCTGCGGACGTGGCCGCAGTCCTCAACATCACCGAAGACCACCTGGACCGTTACCGCGGCATCGACGACTACGCCAGCGCCAAGGCGCGGGTCTTTTCGGGCGACGGCATCCAGGTGCTCAACCGCGATGACCCGCGCAGCCTCGCAATGGCGCTGCCCGGTCGAAAGACGATCACTTTCGGCCTCGATGCTCCGCGGGGCGCAGAAGACTGGGGTCTGCTCGAGCTCGGCGGCGGGCCCTGGCTCGCGCAAGGCGCAAACGCGCTCCTTGCGGTTCGGGAAATGAGGCTTGCCGGACTGCACAACGCCGCCAATGCGCTCGCCGCGCTCGCGCCGTGCCGCGCGCTCGGCCTGCCGCTCCAGCCCTTGATTGCGGCCCTGCGCGAGTTCAAGGGCCTCCCGCATCGCGTCGAACTGGTCTGGGAAGCGGACGGGGTGCGCTGGTACGACGATTCCAAGGGCACCAACGTCGGCTCGACGGTTGCTGCGCTCGCCGGGCTCGCGCAGCGCGACACGAAGGTGATTCTCATCGCTGGAGGCGACGGCAAGGGACAGGATTTTTCGCCGCTGAGAAACGCCGTGGAACGCTCGGCGCGAGAACTGGTGCTGATCGGCCGCGACGCGCCCTTGATCGAAGCGGCGGTCGCGGGCGCAGGCGTCCCGATCCGACGCGCCGCATCCATGGACCAGGCGGTGGCCCTGGCCGCGCAAGCGGCGCGCCCGGGCGATGTGGTGCTTCTTTCGCCCGCCTGCGCGAGCTTCGACATGTTCCGTGACTACAGGCATCGGGGAGAAGCGTATCGCCTGGCGGTGGAAGGATTCATCGATGCTCCGAAGCATTAGCCCGGGCCGGGCGCCCCTTGCCGAATACGACAGCGGCGTGCTGTGGGCGGCGCTCCTCCTGCTCACGTTCGGCATGGTGATGGTGTATTCCTCTTCGATCGCGATGGCCGAGGCGAGCAAGTTCACCGGAGGAAGTTCCGCATACTTCCTGCAGCGGCACGCGCTGTTTCTCGCCGCGAGCATGTTCGGGGGAATGCTCGCATTCCAGGTGCCCGTGCGTCTCTGGCAACAGGCCGCGCCGTGGCTTTTCGTGCTCGGCGTCGCGCTGCTCGCCCTGCTGCTCGCTCCGGGACTGGGCCGGGAGGTCAACGGCGCGCGTCGCTGGCTCTCGCTCGGGCTCGTAAACCTGCAGCCCTCCGAATTCATGAAGCTGTTCGTCGTTCTCTACGCGGCCGACTACACGGTGCGCAAGCTCGCCCTGATGCACAGCTTCAAGCGGGGCCTTCTCCCGATGTTTGCGGTGATGCTGGTGGTCGGCTGGCTCCTGCTGCGAGAGCCCGACTTCGGCGCTTTCGTCGTGATCACGGCGATCGCCACGGGGATCCTGTTCCTCGGCGGCATGAATGGGAAGTGGTTTGCGGGTTTGCTCGTGATGATGGCCGCCGGCTTCGTCGGGCTGGTGCTGTCTTCCCCGTACCGCATGCAGCGGATTTTCGGCTTCATGGACCCCTGGTCGGATCCGTTCGGCCGCGGCTACCAGCTTTCGCACGCGCTGATCGCATTCGGCCGCGGCGAATGGTTCGGCGTCGGATTGGGGGCGAGCGTCGAGAAGCTCCTCTATCTCCCCGAGGCGCATACCGACTTCCTGCTCGCGGTGATCGGCGAAGAGCTGGGATTTGTGGGGGTGATCGCGGTAATCGCGCTCTTTTCGTGGCTGGTGCTGCGGGCATTCGCCATCGGCCGCCAGGCAGTGGCCCTAGAGCGCCCGTACCCGGCACTGGTCGCTCAAGGGATCGGGGTGTGGTTCGGGGTGCAGTCGTTCATCAACATGGGCGTGAACATGGGCGTGCTGCCGACCAAGGGCCTCACCCTTCCGTTCATGAGCTTCGGCGGGAGCGGCCTGGTCGCGAATTGCCTGGCGCTCGCGGTCCTGCTGCGAATCGATTGGGAAAATCGCCAACTCATGCGAGGGACAGCGTGAAGCCATCGTGGCGCGAACCATCATGATCATCGCGGGTGGGACGGGGGGACATCTCTTCCCCGGTCTCGCCGTGGCTGACCACCTGCGCAAAGCCGGCTGGCGCGTGGCGTGGCTCGGGGCGAAGACGGGCATGGAAGCGGCCTTGGTCCCCAAGCACGGCTACGACATGGCCTGGGTAAGTTTTTCGGGCGTGCGCGGCAAGGGGCCCGTCGCGTTGTTTCTCCTGCCGCTGAGACTGCTCGTCGCTTTCTGGCAAAGCGCGCGCGCGATCTTCGCGCATCGCCCGGACGTGGTCCTCGGCATGGGTGGCTATATCTCGTTTCCCGGCGGGATGATGGCGGCGCTGCTCGGAAAGCCGCTCGTCATCCACGAACAGAACTCGATCCCGGGTCTTGCCAACAAAGTGCTTGCCGGAGTTGCCGACCGGGTTCTGTGCGCATTCCCCGGAGCGCTCAAACGCGCAACCTTGACCGGCAATCCGGTGCGGCCAGAGATCGCAGCGATTGCAGCGCCGGAGAATCGCTACGCCGAGCGCTCGGGCCGGCTTCGCGTTCTTGTCGTCGGCGGCAGCCTCGGCGCCAAGGCGCTCAACGACGTCGTTCCCCGGGCACTGGCGCTTCTGGCTGGTGAAAGGCCGGTCGTGACCCATCAGTCGGGCGCGCAGCACCTCGATTCGTTGCGGCAGGCCTATTCCGCGGCCGGCGTGCAGGCGAGGACGATCATCTTCATCGACGACATGGCGGGAGCCTATGCCGAGGCGGACCTCGTCGTGTGCCGCGCCGGAGCGACCACGGTCGCGGAGATCGCCGCCGCGGGCGTGGCGAGCGTCCTGGTTCCCTACCCGCATGCGGTGGACGACCACCAGACGGCCAACGCGCGCTTTCTCTCCGACGCTGGAGCCGCGGTCCTCGCACCGCAAAGCGAGCTCAGCGCCGCGCGCCTGGCGAAGCTGATTGCGGGATTCGATCGCGATCGCCTGGCTGAAATGGCCAAGCGCGCCCGGTCGCTCGGCAGGCCCGACGCCACGCGTCATGTGGCGGAGATCTGCATGGAGCTCGCGCAGTGAAGCACAAAGTCAAACGGATTCATTTCGTCGGGATCGGGGGCTCGGGTATGAGCGGGATCGCCGAGGTGCTGCTCAATTTGGGCTACCAGGTAAGCGGTTCCGACCTTGCCGCCAACACGGCCACCGAGCGTCTGACAGGTCTCGGGGCAAAGGTCGTGCTGGGCCACAACGCCGACAACATCGCCTCAGCGGATGCCGTGGTCGTGTCCTCGGCGGTGACCCCGGACAACGTCGAGGTCCTCGCTGCGAAGGCAAAGCGCATTCCAGTCGTGCCGCGCGCCCTGATGCTCGCCGAGCTCATGCGCTTGAAGCAGGGCATCGCGATCGCAGGGACCCACGGCAAAACCACCACCACGAGCCTCGTGGCAAGCGTGCTCGCCGAGGGCGGGCTAGATCCCACGTTCGTAATCGGCGGAAGGCTGGTGAGCGCCGCCTCCAACGCACGGCTCGGGACCGGAGAGTTCATCGTCGTCGAGGCCGACGAGTCCGACGCGTCTTTTCTTCATTTGCAGCCCGTGGCCGCGGTGGTGACCAACATCGACGCCGACCACATGCAGACCTACCAGTACGATTTTTCGCGGCTGAAGCAGGCGTTCGTCGGCTTTCTGCAAAACCTTCCCTTCTACGGCAGCGCAATTCTTTGCGTCGACGACGCCAACGTGCGCGAAATCATGCCCTCGGTTTCCAAGCCGATCGTGACTTATGGGACGCGCGAGGACGCGATGGTTCGGGGCACCGAGATCGTCCCCGGAGACCGCATGCGCTTCAGGGCCTTGCGCGAAGGCGCCTCCCCTCTGGAAATTACGCTCAATCTTCCGGGACGGCACAACGTGCAGAACGCGCTCGCGGCGATTGCCGTGGCCACCGAGCTCGGCATCCCGGACGCGGCGATCCGAAAGGCGCTCGCCGAGTTCCGCGGCGTAGGCAGGCGCTTCCAGCGCTACGGCGAGATCCCACTTTCCCCGAACGGCAAGTCGCCGGGGAGTTTCACTCTGGTGGACGACTATGGGCATCACCCAGTCGAGATGCAGGCCACGCTCGACGCGGCGCGCGGCGCTTTTCCGGGGCGGCGCATCGTGCTCGCTTTTCAGCCCCACCGCTACACGCGCACGCGCGACCTGTTCGAGGACTTCGTGAAGGCTCTTTCTGGAGCGGACGCGCTGGTGCTCGCGGAAGTCTATCCGGCGGGCGAGACGCCGATCGTCGCCGCCGATGGGCGCTCGCTCGCCCGCGCGATCCGCGTCGCCGGCAAGACCGAGCCGGTGTTCGTCGAGAGAATCGCCGACATGCCCGACGCCATCCGTAAGGTCGTGCGCCCGGGTGATGTCGTACTGACCATGGGCGCGGGTTCGATCGGCGGCGTGCCTGTGGCGCTCGCCAGGACCGGAAGATGAAGATGACCGAGCCGATCGACCGATCGGGTGTCGCGCTGCGGGGTTCCTTGCGGCTGAACGAACCGATGGCGAAGCACGTCAGCTGGCGCGCGGGCGGTGTCGCCTGGCGGGCCTACGTTCCAGCCGACCGTGCCGACCTCGCCGCATTCCTCACGACCCTTCCCAAGGGCGAACCGGTCTGCTTCGTGGGACTTGGAAGCAATCTGCTCGTGCGTGACGGCGGATTTCACGGGACGGTCGTCTTGATGCACAGCCCGCACGGCGCGATGCACCTCGAGGGCGATCTGATTCGCGCCGAAGCCGCGGTCGCGTGCCCCAAGGTGGCGCGCTTTGCGGCGACGCGCGGCTTCGAAGGCGCGGAATTCCTCGCCGGTGTCCCCGGGACGGTCGGGGGAGCGCTCGCGATGAACGCCGGCTGCTACGGGTCGGAAACCTGGGACGTCGTCGCGAAGGTGCTGACGGTCTCGCGCGCAGGAAAATTCAGCGAGCGTGCGCCGGCCGATTTCGAGACGGGCTATCGCCGGGTCGAGCTGCGCGCGTCGAGGCTGGGCGAAGAGGAATGGTTCGTCGCCGCCTGGTTCCGTTTGCGTGCGGGCGACCAGAAACGCGCGCGCAGCCGCATCAAGGAACTGCTCGCGAAGCGGATGGCCGAGCAGCCGCTCGATCTTCCCAATGCCGGTTCGGTGTTCCGCAATCCGCGCGGCGACCACGCCGCACGCCTGATCGAGGCCTGCGGGCTCAAAGGGTACGAGATCGGCGGCGCCCGCATCTCGGAGAAGCACGCGAATTTCATCGTGAACCCGAAGGGCAGGGCGCGCGCCGCGGACATCGAGGCGCTGATCGAGCATGCGCGCGAAACCGTGAAGGAACGCTTCGGCATCGAGCTGGTTCCGGAAGTGAAAATCATCGGGGAGGCCGCGTGAGCGACTTTGGAAAAGTCGCCGTGCTCATGGGCGGGCGCTCGGCCGAGCGCGCCGTGTCGCTGAAGAGCGGCGAGAGGGTGCTCGGGGCCTTGAAGAAGAAGGGGATCGACGCACACGCCTTCGATCCGAACGAGCGCGGACTCGGTGCGCTCATCCAGGAGCGGTTCGACCGCGTCTTCATCGTGCTGCACGGCCGCTACGGCGAGGACGGCACGATCCAGGGCGCGCTCGAGCTGGTCGGCATTCCGTATACGGGCTCGGGCGTTCTCGGGAGCGCCCTCGCGATGGACAAGTGGCGCACCAAGCTCGTCTGGCAGGGGAGCGGACTTCCGACGCCGCACTGTGAGCTGCTGACGCGCGAAAGCGATTTTCACGGCGTCACGACGCGGCTCGGCCTGCCTCTGATGGTCAAGCCCGCCAATGAAGGCTCCTCGATCGGCATGACCAAGGTGAAGAGCGCCCGCGATCTCCCGGAAGCCTATGCGCTTGCCGCCAACTACGACCGCGTCGTGATCGCCGAGGCATTCGTGGACGGCGTCGAGCTGACCGTCGGGGTCCTGGGAGACACGGCTCTTCCGCCGATCGAGCTGGAGACGCCGCGCGAGTTCTACGACTACGAGGCGAAGTACAGCGCCGGGGACACGCGCTACCTCATTCCCTGCGGACTGCCGCCCGACGCCGAGCGCGTTATCCAGGACGAGGCGCTGCGGGCTTTCAGAATCTTGGGCTGCAGCGGGTGGGGCCGCGTCGACCTGATGCTCGACCGCACGGGGAGGCCCTATTTCCTCGAGGTCAACACTTGTCCGGGAATGACCGACCACTCGCTCGTGCCGATGGCGGCGCGTCACGCGGGATTGTCCTTCGAAGACTTGTGCCTGCGGATTCTCGAGCTCGCGCAGCTCGCGGAGCCGGGAGGCGATCGTGTGGGATAACCCGCGCCTCGCCAACGCTGCCGCAAAGGCGCTCTACGCGCTTGCGCTCGCACTCATCGTCTATGTCGGCGCGCGTGTCCTGTTCGAATCCCGCGTGTTTTCGCTCAAGACCATCGTCGTGGGGGGCGAGCTTCAGCATGTCGTGCGAGCCGACATCGTCAGCGCGCTCCAGGGCCGGGTCAAGGGCACTTTCTTTACAGTGGACCTGGAGGCGGTGCGTGCGCTGTTCGAGGGGATTCCCTGGGTACGCCGCGCCGAACTGCGGCGGGGCTGGCCCGATCGCCTGGAAGTGCGCGTCGAAGAGCACGTGGCGCTGGCACGCTGGGGCCAAAGACGAGAGCCGCGGCTCGTGAACACTCATGGAGAGCTTTTCCCCGGACAGAGCGACGCAACGCTGCCGGTCTTCTCCGGGCCGGCGGGTAGCGAGGGCGAAGTCACGCAACGCTACCTTGCCTTTCGGGGTTTGTTGGCCCCGCTCGCGCTCGAACCCGAGCAGGTCCTGCTGAGCTCCCGACTGTCATGGCAAGTCAAGCTCTCCAATGGACTCACCGTGCGACTCGGGCACGACTCGGACAAGGACCGTGTCGACAGCCGTCTGGCGAGGCTCGTCTCCGTATACCCGGAGACTCTCGGGGAGGCACCGAATCGTCCCGACTATGTCGACCTGCGCTACCCCAACGGTTTTGCGATACGCGTTCCTGAGACGGCAGGGCGCGAGTCCCGGAGACCGGCACGCAAGCGAGCCTGACATGGCGAGGGAAAACAAGAACCTCATCGTCGCCCTGGACATCGGCACATCCAAAGTCGTGGCGATGGTGGCGGAACTTTTCCCGGACGGACGCATGGATATCGTCGGGACAGGCGGTCACGAGTCCAAGGGCCTCAAAAAGGGCGTGGTCGTGAACATCGAGGCGACCGTGAATGCCATTCAGCGCACGCTCGAGGAAGCGGAACTGATGGCCGACTGCAAGATCGAGCGGGTTTTCACGGGCATCGCCGGCAGCCACATCAAGGGTTTCAACTCCACGGGGATGGTAGCGATCAAGGACAAGGAGGTGACCTCGACCGACGTCGAGCGCGCGATCGAAACGGCGCGTGCCATGCCGATTCCGACCGACCAGCAGGTGTTGCACATCCTCACCCAGGAATTCATCATCGACGGGCAGGACGGAGTGCGTGAGCCGCTCGGCATGAGCGGCGTGCGCCTCGAGGTCAAAGTGCACATTGTCACCGGCGCCGTCTCTGCCGCACAGAACATCGTCAAGTGCGTGCGCCGCTGTGGGCTGGAAGTGAACGATCTGATCCTGCAGCCCCTTGCGTCTTCGCTTGCCGTGCTGACCGAGGACGAAAAGGAACTCGGCGTGTGCCTCGTCGACATCGGCGGCGGCACGAGCGACATCGCCGTGTTCCGCGAAGGCGCGATCCGCCACACGGCGGTGGTCCCGATAGCCGGAGACCAGATAACCAACGACATCGCGATGGCGCTGCGCACGCCCACCGCAGAGGCTGAAGAGCTCAAGGTCCGCCACGGCTGCGCGCTCAGGCAGCTTGCCGAGGCCGGCCAGATGATCGAGGTCGCGGGCGTGGGCGACCGCCCGCCGCGAATGCTTTCGCGCCAGACGCTGGCCGAGGTCATCGAGCCCCGCGTCGAGGAACTCTACTCCCTCATTCAGCAGGTGCTGCGCGACTCGGGTTACGAGGAGCTGCTGTCCTCGGGGGTCGTGCTCACAGGGGGCTCCGCTGTGATGCAGGGGATGGTGGAGCTGGGCGAGGAGATTTTTCACATGCCGGTGCGGCTGGGCATTCCCCGTTACACCGGCTCGCTGTCGGATGTGGTCCGCAGCCCGCGCTACGCCACCGGCGTCGGCCTGTTGCTCGAGGGCGTGGTCCAGACGCAGCGCGGACTCATCGCGCGGCAGGGGGGGTCTCTAAAGCAGGTCGTAAAGAGAATGCGCCAATGGTTTCAACGGAATTTTTAGAAGGGCACGACTGGCAGGCGTTTTTTTTCTTCATCCCGGAAGGAGGTCAGCATGTTTGAAGTCGTCGAAAACACAGCGAGCGGCACCGTGATCAAGGTGATCGGTGTCGGCGGCGCGGGCGGCAATGCCGTCGATCACATGATCCGAAACGGCGTGGCCGGCGTCGAGTTCATCACGGCCAATACCGACGGACAGGCACTGTCGCGCACCCAGGCGAAGAGCCAGATCCAACTCGGGTTGACGGGCCTCGGCGCAGGGGCCAAGCCCGAAGCCGGGCGCGCCGCAGCGCTCGAGGCTCGCGAGCAAATCGCCGACTCCCTGCGCGGCTCGCACATGGCCTTCATCACCGCCGGAATGGGCGGCGGTACCGGCACCGGCGCCGCACCGGTGGTCGCGGAGGTCGCCAAGGAGATGGGCATCCTCACCGTCGCGGTCGTCACCAAGCCCTTCTCGTTCGAGGGCGTGCGCCGGATGCGGGCTGCCGAGACCGGCATCGAGGAGCTGTCCCAGCACGTCGACTCCGTCATCGTAATTCTCAACGAGAAACTCGAGGAAGTGCTCGGCGACGACGTGTCGATGGAAGAAGCGTTTTCCGCGGCCGACAGCGTGCTCAAGAACGCGGTCGCCGGAATCTCCGAGATCATCAACGTGCCGGGTCTCATCAACGTCGACTTCCAGGACGTTCGCACCGTGATGGCCGAGCAGGGAATGGCGATGATGGGTTCGGCGGCCGCCTCTGGCGTGGATCGCGCACGCATCGCCGCCGAACAGGCGGTGGCTTGCCCCCTGCTCGAGGGCGTCAATCTGTCGGGCGCGCGGGGGGTCGTGGTGAACATCACGGCCAACAAGTCGAGTCTGAAGCTGCGTGAGACCAAGGAGGTGATGAACACCATCCGAGGTTTCGCCGCGGACGACGCGACCATCATCTTCGGCGCCGTCTACGACGATCCCATCGGCGAGGAGTTGCGCGTCACCGTGATTGCGACGGGTCTCGGCCAGCCGCAGATCGCGCGTCAGTCCAAGCCGAAGCTGGTGCAAAAGACCGGCACCGACAACCTGCCGGTTGCAGGAGTGGATTATCGGGTGCTCGACGAGATGCCCGCGGTGATCCGCAAAAACCGCGCCTCGACGATCGAAGCGCTGCAGGCGAGCGGGGTCGACAAGTACGACATCCCAGCATTCCTGCGCAAGCAAGCCGACTAGGGAGAAATCACATGAGCACAGCCAAGAGACCGGGCATGCCTCGCTATCTGCGCAAGCCTCTGATCGCGAGAACGGGCCTGCGACTGCCCATTCAGACGGCGCCCGTGCTGATCCGCACCGTCGCTTTCGTTCCCGCATACCTGCGCAAGCGGCCGCATTGAGCACGCAAACGGCGCGGCTCACTGGAATTCCGGGCCGGTGAGACCGCCCGCTATGCTAAAATCCCATACTTTCAATCGGCTACGGCAATTGCTGCAGCGACGCAAATGTTCAAGCAGCGCACCCTAAAATCCGTGATTCGCGCCACTGGCGTCGGCCTGCATACTGGCGAGAAAGTGGCCGTGACCCTGCGACCGGCTTCGCCGGACGTGGGCATCGTGTTTCGGCGTATCGATTTGCCCGTGGCGATCGACATCGCCGCCGATGCCTTCAAGGTCACCGACGCGCGGCTTTGTAGCGCGCTGGAGGCAAATGGGGCAAAAGTGGCCACCGTCGAGCATCTCATGTCGGCATTTGCGGGGCTCGGTATCGACAATGCCTACGTCGATCTCACGGGGTCGGAAGTTCCGATCATGGACGGAAGCGCCGCGCCTTTCGTATTTCTCATCCAGTCGGCCGGCATCGAGCAGCAGCCCGCACCCAAGCGTTTTTTCAGAATCAAGAGTACGGTCGAAGTGACCGATGGCGACAAGTGGGCGCGCTTCGAGCCGTTCGAAGGTTTCAAACTCTCGTTTTCGATCGAGTTCGACCACCCCGCTTTCGAGCGCTCGGCGCAGGCGGCCCACGTCGACTTTGCCGATACCTCCTACGTCAAGGAAGTCGCCCGAGCGCGCACCTTCGGTTTCATCCAGGACGTGGAGGCATTGCGCGATTCGGGCCTCGCTCTCGGCGGGAGCCTCGAAAACGCGGTCGTGGTGGATGAGTACCGCGTGCTGAACGTCGAGGGACTGCGCTACAGCGACGAGTTCGTCAAGCACAAGTTGCTCGACGCAATCGGCGATCTGTACCTCATCGGGCACCCGCTGATCGGCTATTTTTCGGCCCATAAATCCGGCCATGCCCTGAACAACCGTTTATTGCGGGCGACGCTCGCTTCCAAGGATGCTTGGGAATACGTGACCTTCGAGCGCGAGGAGGACGCGCCTGCTGCCCTGTCTCGGTTGTTTGCCCTGCCTGCCAGCTAGCGGCGGCCTCGCGTTTCGGGCATTCAATGTACGCCCTGATCTTCGCTCTGCTGGTTCTCGGCCTTTTGATTCTTGAGCGTGCAATTGTGCTCGTCTAAGCAAAGACTTACTTGCGGTGCCGGGACGCGAACTTCCCGAGGGCAATTTTCAATCCTGAATCAGGGAGTTGCTCGCAGAGCCGGTCCAGTCCCAGGGCGGCCTCCTGGCTCATTTTCGATGATTTTTCAACAGCTTGGGAGTCTGAACTCAGGGGTTGCACGCACACCTCCAATCCGGTAACCTCGATCCCTCGTTTCGAGAGCTGCTCGGATAATGTCGGCAGCATAAGTTTCAGTTTTGCGGCGGTCGCCCCGTTGGCGGCAAAAATAATGATTTTTCCTTGTTTGTAGTTGGCGATCGAGCACCATCGCGCCAGGGATTCCGGCAGCATCGCTGCAAGAATCTCGCGTAACTCGATCAAGCGCCGGGCCTGTGGCATGAGCGGAGCGATGCCGTCGGGTTGATTCAAAAAGGCGCACAGGTTCTTCGGATGCATATTCTGGGAATGCATGGAGTGCCGCCCTAGGAGGGCAGCGTGCACATTATTCTTGTTTCGAGCAGACTCGCCAAGTCGAGGTCCTGGACCCTGACCCACCGGCACTTGCTTGCCGGCACCGTGTTCATCGCGGTGCTCGTATTCAGCCTCACGCTCGGGCTCTTCTGGATCACGGTACGCCATGCCACCGAGGTCAAGCTTCCGCTGCTCGATTCGCTGGTCTTGTCGGCGCAGGAAGCGCAACGGCGCAAGACCGAGGAATTCCTGCGGGAAAACCTGAACGCCATGGCGGTCAAGCTCGGCCAGATGCAGGCCCAGCTGATGCGCCTCGACGGGCTCGGCGAGCGCCTGTCGACCCTTGCCGGACTCAAGCCAGGGGAATTCCGCTTCACCGAGCCACCAGGACGAGGCGGTGCCGTGTCGAGCATCCCTGCCAAGGACCTCTCGATGGCCGAGTTCAACCGGCAGCTCGACCAGCTTTCCAGACAGATGGAAAACCGGAGCGACTCCCTCGGGATCCTTGAGTCCCAGCTGTTCGACGCCAAGGTGAAGAAGAAGCTCATGCCGACGATCCCTCCCGTGGACGCGGCCTACAGCGCATCGAGCTATGGCTGGCGCATCGATCCATTCAACGGCATGCTCGCCATGCACGAGGGCGTGGATTTTCCCGTGGATATCGGGACTCCCGTTTTCGCGGCTGCGGGCGGCGTGGTGATCTACTCGGGACCACATCCGCAATACGGTTTCCTGGTCGAGATCGACCACGGCAACGACTTCACGACCCGCTACGCTCATTGCTCGAGAGTTCTGGTCAGGGAAGGCGAGGTCGTCCAGCGCGGAAGCAAGATCGCCGAATCCGGATCCACCGGCCGCGCTACCGGCCCGCACCTGCACTTCGAAGTCCGCTACCGCACCGTGGCGCAGAACCCGATCCGATTTCTTCAGGCCACGGCGCGCTAGCCGGCGGTTCCGGCGGCCAAGCACAGGAAGTCCCGATCGCGCGGCCCGCGCGATCCCGGGTTGCTCGAATCGCGGGGAGCAGCCGCTCCAGCGTGATAAACTTCGAACCTTTGCGCTCCACGCCAGTCATTCCTCGATGATTTCCCGCGTACTGAAGGCGGTGTTCGGCAGCCGCAATGATCGGCTGCTCAAGCACTACGGCAGGTCGGTGCGGGCGATCAACGCTCTCGAGCCGTCGATGGCGGCGCTCCCGGATCACGGCCTGGGCGCCAAAACGCTCGAGCTGAGAGAGCGCTTCGCAAAGCGGGTCCAGGGCGTTCCCGAAGAGGAACGCGACGCGGCGGAAAAAGCGGCGCTCGCCGAGCTCCTGCCGGAGTCCTTCGCGGTTGTACGCGAGGCGGCGAAGCGCGTGCTCAACATGCGCCACTTCGACGTGCAGTTGATCGGCGGTATGGTCCTGCACGACGGCAAGATCTCGGAGATGCGCACCGGCGAAGGGAAGACGCTGGTGGCGACCTTGCCCGCGTACCTGAACGCGCTCTCCGGCCGCGGCGTGCACATCGTCACGGTCAACGACTACCTCGCGAGTCGGGATGCCGAGTGGATGGGGAAAGTCTATAAATTTCTCGGACTCACGGTGGGCGTGATCCTGACCCAGATGCCGCACGCCGAAAAACAGTCGGCCTACGCCGCCGACATCACCTACGGCACCAACAACGAATTCGGCTTCGACTATCTGCGCGACAACATGGCGATGCAGGTGGGCGACCGCTTCCAGCGCAAACTGAACTACGCCATCGTCGACGAAGTCGACTCGATCCTGATCGACGAGGCGCGCACGCCCCTCATCATCTCGGGTCGAGCAGAAGACCGCACGGAAATCTACCAGCGCATGAACGCCGTGTCACCGCTTCTCAAGCGCCAGGAAAAGGAAAATGCGCCGGGCGACTTCCATGTCGACGAGAAAAACCACACGGTGCTGCTTTCCGAAGAAGGACACGAGAACGCCGAGAAACTGCTCGGCCGAGCGGGCTTGTTGCCCGAGGGGCGCAGCCTTTACGAGCCGGCTTACGTTAACCTGATGCACCACCTTAACGCCGCGTTGAGGGCGCATAATCTGTTCTTCCGCGACCGGCACTACGTCGTCCAGGACGGCGAGGTCATCATCGTCGACGAGTTCACTGGACGGCTCATGCCGGGTCGGCGCTGGTCCGATGGCCTGCACCAGGCAATCGAGGCCAAGGAGAACGTGTCGATCCAGAGTGAGAACCAGACGCTCGCCTCGATCACTTTTCAGAACTACTTCCGCATGTACCGCAAGCTCGCGGGGATGACCGGAACGGCCGATACCGAGGCCTACGAATTCCAAGAGATCTACGGCCTCGAGGTCGTCGTCGTCCCGACGCACATGCCGATGATCCGCGCCGATCGCAACGATCAGGTCTTTCGCACCGCTGCCGAAAAGTACAAGGCGATCATCGGCGACATCAAGGATTGCTTCGAGCGCGACCAGCCGGTGCTGGTTGGAACGACATCGATCGAAAATTCAGAGCTCATCTCAGGAATGCTGCAGAAGGACAAACTGCCGCATCAGGTCTTGAACGCGAAGCAACACGCGCGCGAAGCGGAGATCGTTGCGCAGGCCGGGCGCCCGAAAATGGTCACTATCGCAACCAATATGGCCGGTCGCGGTACCGATATCGTGCTGGGGGGAAATGTCGAGAAGCAGATCGATGTCGTGCGCGCTGCCGAGGATCTCGACGCTGTGGGCAAGGAACGTCGCATCGAAGAATTGCGCAAAGAGTGGCAGGGTTTGCACAACCGCGTCATCGCCTCGGGCGGCTTGCATATAATCGGCACCGAAAGACACGAAGCCCGGCGCATCGACAACCAGTTGCGCGGCCGCTCGGGCCGGCAGGGAGATCCGGGCTCCTCGCGCTTTTTCCTTTCGCTCGAAGACCCACTGCTGCGCATCTTCGCCGGAGAGCGGGTCAACGCGATCATGCAGCGTCTTGGGATGCCCGAGGGCGAGCCGATCGAGCATGGCTTGGTCACCCGATCGATCGAGAGCGCGCAGCGCAAGGTCGAGGCGCACAACTTCGATATCCGCAAACAATTGCTCGAATACGACAACGTCGCCAACGATCAGCGACGCGAAATCTATCAGTTGAGGAATTCCATCCTCGAATCGCAGGACGTCTCGGAGCGGATCGCGGCGCTGCGCGAGGGCGTGGTAACCGATTTCTTTCGTGCCCATGTCCCAGAGGAGAGCATGGAGGAACAGTGGGATATTCCAGGCCTCGAAAAAGTGTACGTCGCCGAGCTCCGGCTCGAGCTCCCGCTTTCGAAATGGCTAGCGAGCGACCCGAGCCTCGATGATAACGCGCTGCTCAAACGCACGGTCGACGAAGCCCACGCAGCCTACGTCCGCAAAATGGCGGCCAATCCGCCGGAGGCCATACATCAGTTCGAGCGGCTCATACTGCTCTCGACGCTCGACAATCACTGGCTCGAACACCTCGCCGCGCTCGACCATCTGCGCCAGGGCATACACTTGCGCGGTTATGCGCAGAAAAACCCGAAGCAGGAATACAAGCGCGAAGCGTTCGAGCTGTTCGGCAACCTCGTGGAATCGGTCAAACTGGAAGTAACGCGCACGCTGATGACGGTCGAGCTGCAGTTGCGCGAGCAGGTCGAGCAGGTGGAGAAGCTGCAGGCGCCGGCGCTCGAGAACGTGCAATACCAGCACGCCGGGTATGAGGAAGCCCTCGCCGGAGCGGGAGCCGATGCTGCTCCGGTGTCGAAGCCGGCACCTTTCGTCAGGCAGATGGGGAAAATCGGCCGCAACGATCCCTGCCCGTGCGGGTCGGGAAAAAAGTACAAGCACTGTCACGGCAAATTGGCTTGAGCCGGGGCGCCGCGGCGGGCGGGCCGCTTCAAAGAATGGCCGGAAGAATATGGCTGTCAATTTAATCCCTCCGCGGCCGGAGGATGTGCTACCCGTCGGGGGCGTCAGGCTCGGCGTCGCCGAGGCCGGAATTCGCAAGGCCGGCCGCAAGGATCTGCTGCTCATGACGCTCGCCGAGGGCACGCGAGTCGCAGGCGTGTTCACACGGAATCGCTTTTGCGCCGCGCCCGTGCAGGTGGCCAAAGAGCATCTCGCCTCGGGCAGGCCTCCACGGGCGTTGCTCGTCAATACCGGCAACGCCAACGCAGGTACCGGGAAAATCGGCGTTGCCAGTGCGCGAGCGAGCTGCGAGGAAGCGGCCCGGCTGGCCCGCTGTGATCTGCGCCAGGTGCTGCCGTTTTCGACGGGCGTGATCATGGAGCCGCTGCCGGTTGAGCGCATCGTCACGGGCCTTCCGGCCTGCATCGCCGACCTACGCGAAGACAACTGGGCGCGGGCGGCCGAGGCGATCATGACGACCGACACCGTTCCAAAAGCCCGGTCGCGGCGCGTGCACCTGGGAGGTGGCGCGGCGACCGTGACCGGGATCGCCAAGGGCGCGGGCATGATCCGCCCCGACATGGCGACGATGCTCGGATTTGTCGCGACCGACGCTGCGGTCGCCCAGGGTACGCTGCAGCACCTCGTCGCCGACGCCGCGGCGCACTCGTTCAACCGCATCAGCGTCGACGGCGACACCTCGACGAACGATTCCTTCGTTTTGATCGCAACCGGCGCCGGCGGCGGCTCCATGATCGACAATCCGGGCCATCCTGGATTCGCGGCGTTGCGGGAAGCGCTGCTCGAAGTATCGCAGGGGCTCGCGCAGGCGATCGTGCGCGACGGCGAGGGCGCGACCAAGTTCATCACCGTGCGCGTGGATAAAGGCAGGGACGAAGCCGAATGTGCGGGCGTCGCTTACTCGATCGCGCACTCGCCGCTGGTGAAAACCGCGTTCTTCGCTTCCGACCCGAATCTGGGGCGGCTCCTCGCCGCGATCGGCAACTCCGGCGTGCGCGATCTCGAAGTCGGCCGCGTCGAGCTGTACCTCGACGATGTGCTGGTGTCGAAGGACGGAGGCCGTGCCCCGGCTTACCGCGAGGAGGACGGAAAACGCGTCATGGCCAAGAGCGAGATCACGGTTCGCGTCGTGCTCAACCGCGGGTCTGCAGCCACCACCGTGTGGACCTGCGATCTGTCCCACGATTACGTTACTATCAACGCCGAATACAGGACCTAGTACCGGAGACGGCGTGCCATGTCCGAACTAGAACGGCTGCTCAAGCGGGGCGAAGCGCTGCTCGAGCGCGTGGAGACCCTCCTTCCGCCCGCATCGCGCCCCGTGGATTGGCAGGCGAGCATCGCTTTTCGCTGGCGCAAGACCTCGCGCAGCGGCTTCATCCAGCCGGTCGCGAATCTGCACCGCATCCGCCTGTCCGACCTTCATGGCATCGACAGCCAGAAGGCGCTGATCGAGCAGAACACGCGCCAGTTCGTCGAAGGCCGAACCGCAAACAACGCGCTTCTGACCGGCGCGCGGGGCACCGGCAAATCCTCGCTCGTCAAGGCCGTGCTCAACAAGTTCCAACGCGAGGGCCTGCGCCTGATCGAAGTGGAAAAGCACGATCTCATCGATTTGCCGGATATCGTCGACCAGGTCGTCGGGCGGCCGGAGCGCTTCATCCTGTTCTGCGACGACCTGTCGTTCGAGCTCTCCGAGGCGGCAGGCTACAAGGCGCTCAAGGTCGTGCTCGACGGCTCGATCGCCGCGACTTCCGAGAATCTCCTCATCTACGCGACCTCCAACCGGCGGCATCTCATGCCCGAGTACATGCAGGAGAATCTGGAGACCAAGCACCTCGGCGCGGAAATTCACCCTGGCGAAACCGTGGAGGAGAAGATCTCGCTCTCGGATCGCTTCGGGCTGTGGGTCTCCTTCTACCCGTTCGACCAGGACGGGTATCTCGAGATCGTGAGCCATTGGCTGCGCGAGCTGGGCTGCCGCGAGGGCGAGATTCCCCGGGCCCGGCAGGAGGCGCTGCAGTGGGCGCTGCTGCGCGGATCGCGCAGCGGCCGCGTGGCGTGGCAGTTCGCTCGCGACTACGCCGGGCGCAACGCCTGCGACGGCAAGGCGAAGCGCTAGCATCTTGCAGACCCTATCGGCCCCGGTGGATGTCGCCGTGGCGGTGCTGATCCGTTCCGACGGCGCCGCGCTGCTCGCCCGGCGCCCCTCCACCAAGGTCTATTCGGGCTATTGGGAGTTTCCCGGAGGCAAGATCGAGCACGGCGAGCCGGTCGCAGAGGCGCTCAGGCGCGAGATCCGCGAGGAGCTCGGCATCGAGATCGTGCGCGCCTTTCCCTGGATCACCCGGGTCTTCACCTATCCTCACGCTACGGTGCGCTTGCATTTCTACAGGGTCACTGCCTGGCGGGGCGAGCCGCGCGCGCTCGAGCACCAGGCGATTGCCTGGCAGCGCCCGGATGCGATCGAACTCGAACCGCTCCTGCCTGCCAACGGGCCGGTGCTGCGCAGCCTTTTGCTTCCCGCGGAATACGCCATCACGCGCGCCGGCGAGCTCGATGTCGAGCCGTTCCTTTTACGGCTCGAGGCGAGACTGCGGGGCGGCCTGAAACTCATCCAGGTGCGGGAAAAGTTGCTGGCGCGTCCGGCGGCAGAAGCGTTCGCGCGACGAGTCGTCACGCTCGCCCGCGCTCACGGCGCGAAGGTCCTCGTCAACGCCGATGTCGTGCTCGCCCGAGACGTCGGCGCCGATGGCGTGCACTTGACCGCGGAGCAGGTGCGCGCCGCCTCAGCTCGTCCCGATCTACCCTGGTGCGGCGCTTCTTGCCACTCGAGCGAGGAGCTGCGCCGCGCCGAGACACTCGGGGTCGATTTCGTCGTACTGGGACCGGTGCGCGCCACACCGTCGCACCCGGACGCGGTCCCGCTCGGCTGGGAGCGATTCCGGGAGATCGCACGCGATCCGGGCGTGCCTGTCTACGCCCTGGGCGGAATCGGCCCGCGCGATCTGGAACAAGCGCTGAGCTGCGGCGCGCACGGTATTGCGATGGTGCGCGGCAGCTGGGGAGAAATTCCCTAGGAATCCTCCGTATGATCGGCCTCGGGCGCCTCCTTGTCTTCCTCCACACGTGAAGATACCCTACGAATTGCTGTGCTAGGGCGCGCGTTTGTTTGGGCATCCGTCACGTACGGAGCGCCGTCCGGTAAGGAGAGGCCGCGATGACCAAGATTCTCTGCTTTGAGGACAGCGAGGACAATCTGTTTACGCTGCACAAGCGCTTGACCCTCGCCGGATTCGAAGTCAAGGTCGCAACGAATGGCACGGAGGGCGTGGATTGGGCGAAGACGCTCCGGCCCCATCTCATCGTGATGGACCTGAGACTTCCGGGACTCGACGGCTGGGAGGCGACGCGCCGTCTGAAAAGTCAGGCAGAAACGAAACACATCCCGATCATCGTCGTCACCGCCGATGCGTCTGAGAAAAGCCGTGAGAAGGCGTTCGCCGCCGGTTGCGACGAATACGAAATTAAACCAGTTGATTTTGAGAAACTGGCCAAGAAAATTCACTCGCTTCTCAGCCGGGGCGCGAAAGCGTGACCGGGGGGCGCAGGATGCAAGGTAGGTTCAATCCCTGATCCCTGATCCTTCATCCTGCCCTTCCGCGTCCGGCGCATCCTTGTCTTCCTCGACCGGTACCCGGTACTTTTCCATCGCCCAGGCGCCGAGATCGATCAGCTTGCAGCGCTCCGAACAAAACGGCCGGTAGGGATTCTCCAGGGACCACGCCACCTGTGCGCCGCAGCGCGGGCAGCTCACAAAGCGCACCTTGGCCATGGCCTTATAGATTGCAGAACGTCAGCTCGAACTCGACGTCCGCCTCGCACATCCGCGTGCCGAAAGTGCTGAAGCGGACGTTCAGCGCGTAACGGTTGGCGCTGATCTCGGGGATGAACTGCGATGCGCGCGGCAGCCGGATGCGCACCATCTGCGACATCTTGCCGCCGAGCATTTGCGAGAAAGCGGCGCGGTGTGCGACATGCTTCATGGGCTTGCCGCCTTCGCGCAACAGTTTGAGCACGATGGACGAAGCGTCCCGGATCGGCAGCAACGGGGAAATCCAGGTGCCTAGGTCGGCCCCGCGCCTGGCGCCTTCGCGGTGCAGCCAGAAATGGTAGGAGGGCAGATCGAATTCGCAAACCCCGCCGGGGATCCCGGTGCGCTGCTTGATCGACATCAGCCATTCGTTCTCGCGAAGGTACTGGCCGACTTTGCCGGTCATCGCGAAAAGCGCCGCGCTCGAGCGCTCGATATCGGAAATGACCTGCTTGAGCACGCTTTCGGCGATTTGAGGATTGTTGCGATACCCGAGCAGGACCTGCTTCTGCCGCTCGAGCTCCTGCAGCAGGTCCGACTTGAGCTCCGCGCGACCGGCGACTTCCAGGATTTCGAACAGCGTTATCAGCGCGGCGTGATGCGAGCGCGAATCGTCCCCGGAGACAAAGTGATCGGCGCGCTCGAACAGGTCTTCCAGACGCAGCAGGGTCCGGATTCGTTCGTTGAGCGGATACTCGTAGGTGATCACCGTGACACCCGCGACTGGAAGGGTAGGCGATTGATCCCGGGGGAGCCTCGCCGGATTCTCCCCGATCCGCCCTGAATTGACAACGGGCGTGCGCTATGACGCTGTCTTGGATTGCGCGGCAAGCGTGAGATATTTCTCATCCAGATACGATACCTGGCGCTCGAGCGCCCCGGGTGTTCCGCTGTTGTCGATCACGTCGTCGGCTCGGGCGAGGCGCTGCTCGCGCGTGGCCTGCGCGGCGAGGATGGCGCGCACTTCCTTCTCCGAGAGGCCGCTTCGGCGCATGGCGCGCTCGACCTGCTGCACCTCGGTGCAATCGACCACGAGCACCCGCGCGTAGCGCGATCGGTCGACGCCGCCCTCCACCAGGAGCGGGACCACGAGAATGGCGTAGGGGCTCTTCGCTCGCTCGCGCCGGCGGGCGCTTTCCTTGCGTATGAGCGGATGCAGGATCCCCTCGAGCTTTTTCCTCGCCTCAGCATCGCCGAACGCGAGCTTGCGCATCGCGTCACGATCGAGGGCGCCGTCCGCGCCGATCAAGTTTGCGCCGAACGCCGCGCGTATCGGCCCGATCGCCTCGCCCCCGGGGCGCGTCAGCTCGTGGGCGATCTCGTCGGTATCGATAACGGCGGCCCCGCGTTTGGCGAAGAGCCCGGCGACCACGCTCTTGCCGCTGCCGATGCCGCCTGTGAGTCCGACCGTGTACGGCTTCACATGAACTGGTTGAGGTATTGGCGGGTGATCTGGGGTCCCCAGAACAGTGCAACGATCCCGGCGGCGCCCAGATACGGCCCGAAGGGAATCGGCACGCTGCGGCCGTGCCGGGCAAAGACCATGAGGGCGATCCCTACGGCGGCCCCGATGAAGGACGACAGCAGGATCGTGAGCGGCAATACCTGCCACCCGCACCACGCGCCGATCGCGGCGAGCAGCTTGAAATCGCCGAATCCCATTCCCTCCTTGCCCGTCGCGAGCTTGAACAGCCAGTACACGCTCCAAAGGGCGAGATACCCCGCGGCCGCGCCGATCACTGCAGAACGCAGGTCGGTGAAGACGCCGGCCGCATTGACGAGCAATCCCAGCCACAGCAGGGGCAGCGTGATCGAATCGGGCAGCAGCTGGGTATCGAAATCGATGAAGGTCGCGGCGATGATGCACCACATGAACGCCATCGCGGCGAACGCCGCGGGACCGGCCCCGAAGTGCACCGCCGGCCAGGCCGCGGCGGCGCCTCCGAGCAGCTCGACCAGCGGGTAGCGCGGGCTGATGCGCGCCTTGCACGCCGAGCAGCGTCCGCGCAGCACTGCCCAGGAAACGAGCGGGATGTTCTCGACCGCAGTGATCGCGTGGCCGCAAGCAGGGCAGCGCGAGCGCGGAACGTAGAGGTTGAACCTTTCCGCCGCGGTGACGGCCTCGCCGCGGAGCTCTGCGCATTCCTCCTGCCAATCGCGCTCCATCATCTTCGGCAAGCGATGAATGACCACGTTCAGAAACGAGCCGACCACGAGCCCGAACGCGAGGCACAGCCACGGAAACACCATCGGGTGGGCGGCTGTCTTGAGAATTTCGCTCATCGGCTCAAATAAAAAGGGTTACGGCCGGGCCGTAACCCTTTCGACGAGGCGCGTGATGGAGATAATGCTAGACCGCTTGGCCGATCTTGAAGATCGGCAGGTACATCGCGATCACCATGCCGCCGATCAGCACGCCGAGCACCACCATGATCATCGGTTCCATCAGACTGGTAAGCGCGTCGACCGCGTCGTCCACCTCGGCCTCGAAGAAGTCGGCGACCTTGCTCAGCATGGAATCGAGCGCGCCGGATTCCTCCCCGATCGCCACCATCTGTGTGACCATGTTGGGAAAGACATTGGATTCCTGCATCGAGGTCGTCAGGCTCGTCCCGGTGCTCACCTTCCTCTGGATCTCCTTGGTGGCCACCGCGTAGACGTAATTTCCCGAAGCGCCGCCGACCGACTCGAGCGCCTCGACCAGGGGCACACCCGCCGCGAACATGATGGAAAGGGTCCGGGTCCAGCGCGCAATGGTGGATTTCTTGATCAGGTCGCCGAAAACCGGCAATTTGAGGATCATCCGGTCCATGAACACCTGGACCGGAACGGAGCGCTTCCACAGCGCGAGAAAGCCCACTACGCCTCCGATGACGGCGGGGAAGATGACGTACCAGTAATTGACGAAAATGGAAGAGACCCCCATGACGAACAAGGTCGGGGCGGGGAGATCGGCGCCGAAGGCGGTGAACACCTCCTTGAACGCCGGAATCACGAAAATCATGATGACCGCGGTGATGACGAAGGCAACGACGACGATCGCGATCGGATAGAACAGGGCCGACTTGATCTTCGATTTGATTGCGATGATTTTTTCTTTGTAGGTCGCCAGGCGTTCGAGTAGAGTTTCGAGGATCCCGGCCTGCTCGCCGGCCGCAACGAGGTTGCAGTACAGGTTGTCGAAGTGAAGCGGGTACTTGCGAAAGGCCGAGGCGAGCGAGGACCCCGTTTCCACGTCGGCCTTGATCCCCATCAGCAATCTCGCCACCGCCGGGTTGGCGTGGCCTTTGCCGACGATGTCGAAAGACTGAAGGAGCGGCACGCCGGCTTTCATCATCGTCGCCATCTGGCGGGTAAACAGGCTAACGTCCTTCTCGCTGACCCTGCCGCCTCTCCCGAGGCGCTGCTTGTGGACCTTGGTGACGATGATGCCCTGGCGGCGCAGCGTGACGTTGACTACCGCCTCGCCACCGGCGCGCATTTGGCCTTTCATGACCTTGCCGGACTTGTCCTTGCCTTCCCAAAGGTAGGTGGTTTCCTTGACCTTGGCGAGTGCTGCTGCGGTTGCCATAGCGGTTTCTCCTGCTTCATTCGCCGGTGCCGAGCCTGCGACTTCCTCGAGCGAAGCCGGGCGGCGCCTTGCGGACAGTCCCACGATGATGCATGGGGAGAGGCTCTTTGTAAAGTCTCAGGTATTTTCCGCAATGCATTGAAGACAAGGCGTAAATCGACGGCTTTGCGGAGTGAATTCCTTCCTTGACTCGGCAACCCCGGGACCGCTCACGCGGCTTGCGCGAGGTCGGACAGGCGCGGGCGGAAAAGCCGCACGGTCCTGATTACCCGGTCCTGCGTCTGGACGATTTCCATCGGCACGTCGGCGATCTTGAGCGCGACCCCTGCCGCGGGAATGTCCCTCAGGTGTTCCAGGATGAGGCCGTTCAAGGTCTTCGGCCCGTCGAGGGGCAGCGCGAGCCCGAGCTTGCGGTTCAGCTCGCGCAGCACGCTCGAGCCCTCGACTAGGGCGCTGCCGTCCTTGTCCCAGGAAGAGATTCCCGATTTCACCGGCGCGGTGGTAGTGAACTCGCCGATGATCTCCTCGATGATGTCCTCGAGTGTCACCAGCCCCTGCAGCTCCCCGTACTCGTCCACGACGAGCGCGATGCGCTGACGGTTCTCCTGAAAATACTGGAGCTGTGCGAACACGGGGGTGCTGGCCGGAACGAAATACGGTTCCGCCAGCAGCCCGGCGAGCGCCTTGCGGTCGAACTCTTCTGCGCGCACCAAGTGCATCACCTTTCGCAGGTGCAGGATGCCCGCGAGGTTGCCGAGTTCGCCCCGGTAGGCGGGGAGCCGCGTGTGGTACGCGGTGGTGAGCTGGGCGAGGATGGTTTCGGTCGACGCCTCCAGGTCGATCGCCTCGATCTGCGCCCGGGGTGTCATCACGTCCTCGATGGTGATCGCTTCGAGGTCGAAAAGATTGACCAGGATGCTCTGGTGCTTTTTCGGCATGAACTGCCCCGATTCCAGCACGAGGAAGCGCAGCTCCTCCATCGAGAGGCGCTGCGGTCCCGGATCGACAGGAATGCGCAGCAGCCACAGCAGGCAGCGGACGAACAGGTTCACGATCCACAGCGACCAGGCCGACACCTTGACGAGCGGCTTGAGCACGTAGCTCGCCGCGAGTGCGGTCCGCTCCGGATAGCGTGCGCCGATCACTTTGGGCGTGATTTCGGCGAACACGAGGATCAGCAAAGTCACCACGACGGTGGCGATTCCGAGAACGATCCTGTCGTGGCCGAAGAGATCGATGGTCATGACGCTGACGAGCACAGTGATCGCCGCGTTCACCAGCGTGTTGCCGGCGAGCAGCACCGAGAGCAGCCTGTCGGTCCGGCGCAGCAGCTCGGAGACGAGCCGCGCGCCGCGGTTGCCGGTGCGCTCGAGCGCGCGCAGGCGATAGCGGTTGATCGCCATCATGCCGGTCTCCGCCATGGCGAAAAACCCCGAGAGGACCAGCAGGAAAGCGAGCGCGACGAGCTGTATTGCTAAGGGGATGTCGTCCAAGGCGAATGCTTAGATGACCGGAGGAGTTCAGTATAGCTCAGGCGAGGCCCCGCCGCAGGATCACCTCGAGCACGAAACGGCTGCCGACATAGGCGAGGAGCAGCGCGACGAAACCTGCGAGCGTCCAGCGCAGCGCGGTGCGCCCGCGCCAGCCGTAGAAGTAGCGCCCGGCGAGCAGCGCGGCAAAGATGAACCAGGAGGCCACCGCGAACACGGTCTTGTGGTCGAATTTCATCGCCCGCCCGAAAAGCGTTTCCGAGAACACGATGCCGGTGACGAGCGTCAGGGTTAGGAATACGAATCCCGCGAGGATCACGCGGAACAGGAGCTGCTCCATGGTGAGAAGCGGCGGCAGCGCTGCGAGCGGCCCGGCGAGGGCGCGGCCGTGCAGGCGTCGTTCCATCAGCGTCATCAAGAGCGCGTGCAGCGCGGCGATCGTGAACATTCCATAGGCGATCATTGCAAGCGCGAGGTGCAGTCGGAACTCGGTCGAATGCGTGTACGCGGGACTGGCGAACCCGGGAAAAAGCGCCGGGAGCGGGGCGCACGCGGCGGCGAGGGCGAGGATTGGCGCCTGCATACCTTCGAGCTCCATGAAGAGGCTCTCGACCCAGTAGATCAGCACCGCGAGCCACAACATCACGGATAGCGCCTGCCCGAAGCCGAAGCGCAACGCGCCCTGCGCGAACAAGATCTCGTAGACCAGCCAGGTATGCAGCGCGAACGGCACGAGGACGGCCGCGCGCTCGAAGGCCGCGAGGCGCGGCGCGCTCACGCCGCGCCAGCGCGTGCGCCAGAAGTGAAAAGCGAGCGCCGCGTAGAGGAGCGACGCGGCGGCGTAGAGTAGAATCGCAGGCATCCGCGCAGTTTACACCACGGTTTTTACCACGCCCTTCCCGTGCTTGAGAATCTGACCGAGCGCCTGTCCCGGATCGCCAAGACGATGCGCGGGGAAGCGCGTCTCGCCGAGGCGAACATCCAGGGGGCGCTGCGCGAGGTGCGCCTGGCGCTGCTCGAAGCGGACGTGGCCCTTCCAGTGGTGCGCGATTTCATCGCCCGCGTGCGCGAAGCCGCACTCGGCGAGCAGGTGATCGGCAGCCTCACCCCGGGCCAGGCGCTGGTGGGCGTGGTGCACCGCGAGTTGGGCGCGCTCATGGGCGGGGAGGACGCCGCGCTCGATCTCGCGGTGGCGCCGCCCGCGGTCATCCTCTTCGCCGGCCTGCAGGGCTCGGGGAAGACGACCACCGCCGCGAAGCTCGCGAAGCTGCTCCTGACGGAACAGAAGAAAAAGCCGCTGCTCGTTTCCTGCGACGTCTACCGGCCCGCGGCGATCGAGCAGCTGAGGACGCTCGCGGCTCAGATCGGCGTCGATTTCTTTCCCTCCGACACCGGACAGAAGCCGGTCGCCATCGCGCTCGCCGCGCTCGACCACGCGAGAAAGCATTATCACGACGTGCTGCTCGTCGACACGGCGGGGCGTCTCGCGATCGACGTGACGCTGATGCAGGAGATCGCAGATCTGCACACCGCCTTGAAGCCCGTCGAGACCCTCTTCGTGGTCGATTCGATGCAGGGCCAGGATTCGGTCAACGTGGCGAAAGCTTTCGGCGATGCGCTCCCTCTCACCGGGATCGTGCTCACCAAGCTGGATGGCGACGCGCGCGGCGGGGCGGCGCTGTCGGTGCGGCAGGTGACGGGAAAGCCGATCAAGTTCGCCGGCGTGAGCGAGAAGCCGGACGGCCTGGAGCTCTTTCACCCCGGGCGGATGGCCTCGCGCATCCTCGGCATGGGCGACGTGCTCTCCCTCGTCGAGGAGGCGAGAAAGGCGGTCGACGTCGACGAGGCGAAAAAATTCGCCGAGAAGCTGAAAAAGGGCAAGGGCTTCGATCTGGAAGACTTCAAGCAGCAGATCGGCCGGATGCGCAAGATGGGCGGGGTTTCCGCGCTCGTTGACAAACTCCCCGCGCAGATCGCTCAAGCCGCGCAGTCCTCGCAGATGGACGAAAAGCAGCTGCGCCGCGTCGAAGGCATCATAAATTCAATGACCCCCGAGGAGCGTATGCGGCCGGAGATCCTCAAGGCCTCGCGCAAAAGGCGCATCGCCGCCGGCGCGGGCGTTCCCGTGCAGGAAGTGAATCGCCTCTTGAATCAGTTCGAGCAGGTGCAGAAAATGATGAAGATGGTGAAAGACGGCAAGCTCGCGCGCATGATGAAAGGGTTCATGCCGGGGATGAGGTAGCGGGGAGGGACTATCGCGGCGGGCTTTCTCATTTCCCGTGGCGGTCAGGAAACCAGGCGGAACTGCGGGTCGACCGACCTCACGCCGGCGCGGGTACTGACCTTCAGCGTGGCTGCCGGACTGTAGGGGGACTCGGATTCGGGTTCGCTCGTCCTGGGCGCGGCGAGTCGCTGCTCGACGCTCGCGTGAACGCAGCTGCCAGCGGCGACAGGGCGGTTGACGCTCATGAATCGGGTGGCGACCTTATCGATCCAGGCGAAGAACCGGTTCTTTTTCTCGCCGCCGATCTCGACGAATTCCTCCAGCGAATCGCGCCGCTTCGCCTTGGGGTCGAGACGGAGGGCGGCGAGCGCGAACTGCAGGCCGTTGAGGCTCGCGCGGTCGACCATCCATTTCAGCGCGATATCGGAGAGCCCGGTGTCGGCGTATCCGCCGCCGACGTTGGAGTGCGCGCCGGTGAACCATACCTGCTCGACCTTCGAGCCCGCGACGTTGATGCGGGGCGCTGCGCCGGGCGCGTCGGTCCACAGGGTGGGCAGGAACGGCTTCCTGTGCTCGTCGATGGCGACCGCGTGGTACGCCGCTTCGACGCGCGGGCTCAGGTCGGTGTCGAGAAATCCGTAGAGCTCCGCGTCTATCGCCTTGTCGACCTTGCGCAGGCCCGGCATGAAAAACTCATCCGGGATTCCCAGGGCGCCGACCGTGTCCCACACCCCGACGAGGCGCACCGGGGTATCGTGGCAGTACTCCCGCTTGAACTGCTCGACGTCGGCGCGGGTTTTTTCCTCGTAGGCGTGTTTGTACATCGCGAACGCCTTGTCGGTGACGTCCACCTTGAGATTGCCGTCCTGCTGCGTCGTGACGAGATCGGCCACTGACCCGGGGACCTGCACGTCCTCGACCTCCTTCCGGACGATGCCGCAGCGGAGGATCATCCCGCAGAGGCTGCGGGCGGAGTACGCGCCGCGCGAAAACCCGAAGATGTAGATCCTGTCGCCGGGCTCGAAGCGACCGCGCAGGAAGCGATAGCCGTCCTTGATCTGGTCGAACAGGCCCCAGCCGAACGCTCCGCCGCTGACCCTCTCTCCGGGGTCGGTGCCGACGCCGGGGAAATACTTCCGGATCTGGTCGGGGCGATCGGTGAGCGCCTCGTGCAGCTTGAGCACGTTCGTCTTCGTTTCCACCCCTCGATCCTTCTGGCCGGGCTTGTTCCAGGTGCCGTCCAGGCATAGCACGATACTGCGCGCCATTTTTTCTCCCTGTGTAGTTGGGGGAAGCCTATCAGCGGGGAGGGCGTGGGGAAAGGGGACGGGTATTCCCCGACGAGCAATGTAGGGGTTTGCCTGACGTTTCGTGTGTGGTCGCCGTTACTGATTCACCTGCCGACGAGAACAGGGGCACTCCCTTGCACGATCACGCAGTTCTTGGATTCCTTGCATGCCTCCGAATACCGCTTGATCGATTCCAACTGAACGAATTGCGCCGCGTCGAGCTTCATTTGCTGGCGGTAAGCGTTGTCAGCATTTGCGCGGCTTTGCTCGGCCTGAAGCCTCGAATCCTCGGCGAGCTTGCGCTGTACCTCCGTCTTTCGGCGTTGCTGCTGAGCAGCCGTATTGTTCATTTCATCTATCACGGGCTTGTCGGGCAACGCTTTACCCATATTCACGTTGATTAGCGCGACATGCAGCCCGGTCGATTGGATGTGCTTTCTGAACTGACCGGCTATTTCTCCCTCTATGTTCTGCAAGGTAGGCGGGTCAATCATGATTGGTGTCATCTGATATTTCTTCGTGACATCCCTAACGATCGTTCGGTATTGCTCTTTCAGGTTGTGTTCGTACCACTTCTCGTACCCGAAATTCTTGACGTGGTACGCAGGGTCCTTCCATTGCAATACGATATAGCTGTTGTAGTTGATGAAGTTGTTGTCGGCTGTTGCCAAATGGTCGAGCGGTTCATCGTATTTAAGCGGCGTCATCACTACGGATACACCCCTGGTGGAAAACCAGTACCAGGACAGCCCGGGTTTCTGCGTTTCGTCCCTCACACCTCCGTGCCCAAAGAACCACGGGTTGTCAATGATGACGGTTTCGTTCCCTGGCTCGGTCGTTATCGAATGACAGCCTGCCGTCAGTACGGCCACTGCAAGAATCAAAATAGGTCTCACGAAATTCTCCCTGCAGCCGACGTTGATTTCGACGTTAATTTCTTAATTCGCTATTCCGAAGGAATTCTAGCGTGGGGGAGTCCCTCGGGTTATCTCCAGACGCGCGCCGCTTGCGGCAAGTCGATCTGCAAGCCGCTGCTCGGTGGCGGGTGACCGTCCTTCATCGTTTAGCCTCTCTTTTCCTTGGCAGGATGAGGATGGGCGCGGCGTATGGTCGGAGACACGACCTTACTGGAGACGTGAAAGTCCCAGACCGCGGCGCCGCCACTTGCAGCGAACTCCGCCACCCGCTGGGGCAGCTCATCCAGATTCTTGAACGTCTTTCCGGGGAGCCCGAATCCGCGCGCGATGCCCGCGAAATCGCAGTGGCCGAACACCGACCCGTCCTCGGGCATCCCTTCCGAGCGGAGCTTGTGCAGTTCGGAGCCGTACGCGCCGTCGTTCATCACGACGATCAGGACGTTCAGCCGATGGCGCTTGATGGTCTCGAGCTCCTGCACATGCATCATCAGGCTGCCGTCGCCGTCGAACAGGACGACGGTTCGATCCGGGCGCGCCGCCGCGACCCCCATGGCGAACGAGATGCCGTTTCCGATCGCGCCGAACTCGCGGATGGTGAGGAACTTCTCCTGTGGTCGCGAAGGCATCTGCGCGAAAAACCATGAGCAATGGCCGCCCGAGTTCACCATCTCCCAATCGTGCGGCAAGGCCTTTTCCAGCGCCTCGACCACGTGGCGCGGGTCGAGCAGCCCCGGCTCGATCTCGAACACGTGGCTGTCGGGCTTCGAATCGCGGATGCGCGCAGCCACCGCAGCGCTTCGCCAGCTCCCGCTTCTTCCACCATCCCGGGTCGGCAACGCCGCCGTCAGCGCCTCGACTCCCAGACGCGCGTCGGCCCGCAGATGATGACGCGCCACTTCCTGGCCTTGACTGACCGCGACAGGGTCGATATCGATCTGCAGCATCCTCGCCTTCGGCCAGAGCTGGCCGCCGCCGCCCGCGTGGTAGGCGAGCGAGCAGCCGACCGCGACGACGAAGTCCGCCTGCGCCAGGTACTCGAGGCCGGCCTCGGGTGTGAAGCTGCCCGAGATGCCGATGCAAAAAGGATCGTCGTGGAACAGCCCTCTCGCGGGAAGCGTCGTGGACAGCAGTCCACCCGTCTTGTCTGCCAACGCCCGGCAAGCGCCCCCCGCCCGGGCTTCGACCGCACCCAGGCCGGCCAGCACGACAACCCGTTCGGCACCGGAGACCAGTTGCGCGGCGCTGGCCACGTCGTCGGGATGCGGCAGAATCGGCGAAGGGCGCGGCAACAATTTGTGCGAGGGCCTGGGCAGATCCGCAGTTCCGTCCCACGGCCGGGCCTGCAGATCGAACGGAACACCGATCACTACGGGTCGACGTTCACGACGCGCCTGGAGGAATGCGTCGCGTACCGCAACAGGCATGCGCTCGGGCATGTGCAAGCCGTGATAGGCGGCACCCGTTGCGGTGATGAGCGGTGCCTGGTCGATTTCCTGGTTGTACCAACCGCTTTTCAACGGCGCTTCCCCGGCGAACACCACCAGCGGCAGATGGGCGCGCACGGCTGCGGGGAGCGCCGTGATCAATTGCGTCACACCGGGCCCGCACGTGACGGTCGCCACGCCCACGTCCCAGTTCTTCCGCGAGTACGCCATGGCGGCAGCGAGCGCGCAATGCTCGTGCCTGACATAGACCATGCGGCATCCCCCCTCGGACAAGCGCGCGGCCCAATTCATGTTCGCATCCCCGAGAAGCGCAAAACATGCTCGCACGTCCTCCTGCACGAAGGCCTTGGCGAGGATGTCGTACACGCGAGGCTTGGCTTCATTCTTCATCGTTGCAACTCCTGCATCGAACTCTCTTCTTAACCGTTTGTGATCAGCGCCGGAGTTCATGTAGCGGCGGGCCGCACTCGTTCAGCAGATGCGTCTGCCTGTAATTGGGCTGCTCGTGACGCGCGACCGGCCGCTCAGCGTCGGCCAAATTCAGGCCGGTGAACATCAGGCGAGGGACGCAAGCCGTCATACTTTTGCGGGTTCCGGCGGTGCTGCCATCGTGCCACCGAACGTTCACGGTGAGGGGCGCGCCGCTTGCGGCGCGTCCCTCTCGATTGTGGGGTTAGGCGCGTGGAACACAAAAGAGGCGAGGATAAGCAAAGCTATTTCGGTATCTGCCTCGAACGCGCCACTAGGTGCGGAAAAATGTACATACAACAGCCAGGGTTGCGCAGAGAAGAAGCCAGCCCATGTTGTCCTATCTTCACGTCGACCGTTATACGTGAAACCCACTAGTACTCCAACTTCACGCTTCGTTATCGCGCGCCGCCGAGCAAGCGAAAAGATCACCCTTGGAAAGTCTCGCCAGGACCAACCTGGGTCATTCCGCGCCTGCACCAGTGTCATTAGATACGCCTTGCGATGCTCCTCGGACTTAAGGTCCTTAGGAGCTTCCTTGTAGTCGTAACCCGAGAGTTCTACATTCTTCGATGTTCCGACCTGCATTCTGGAGCCTGTGGGCGACTCGAAAACGTACGGAAACCCTCGGATCGTAAAGTCGCGGCGAAAGCGCCATTGTTCGGGGACGGTTGTACTCCAGAAGGTACCATCGAACCAACGTTCGCAGTTCACCGAGGCGGTCATGACCCTCGCGCCTAACGTTGGAAATCAGCGGCGAGCCGCCGACGTGGCCTTTGCATGGCACAGCCGCTCGCGGCCCCTCCGCTCTGGATTGACGGGTTAGGCCTCGTCAGTCCCATTTGCTAGCAACTTTTGCACGTTCGACAACGACTTCAGTTCGCGTGCCATCAAGAGAGCCTATGCTCAGCAATCCGCTGAGGCGGAATGGAACCGTCTTACCGCCTGGCACCAGCAAGCCCCGATCCTCCAAGAGTAAAGTGTCAATTAGTTTTCCGCCGCCGTCGCGCATGGTCACCCGGAACCAGATTCGTGAGGCATCACGCGGCGACGTGTTACGCGCGACACCTAGAACAAATATCCGCGCCCCCTCCCGCGTCGTGGTCACGCGGGTCGATACATCTGATACTGCAAAGGTTGGTGCTTCTGCGAGTTCATCCCCAGAAATCGTTCGGTTGATCCCGAAGAACACTAGGGGAACGAAGACCGCGACTACCACCGCAAGCCAACCGATCATGAAACGTGGATCGCTGTTATTTCCCCACCACGATTGGGAGCTGCGGCAATGTTGACATATCCGCGCTTCCAGATGAATAGGCTGCTTACAGTGGCGACAGAGTTTGGTATCCATAGCAAGAGGCCTAACCGCTAAATATGCGGACCGTGTAAGGTTACACCCAAACCTTGCAAGGTCACCTCCAATGCCATACCGCCACAAGGATTCGATGAGTCGCAAGTTGCGCGCCATGCGCGACGCCCGTGAGCGCAGGCGGCTTGAAGGTGTCGAGCCGCGCTATCCCCGCGATCTGCCGGCGCTGCGCCGAACGCTGATCATTATCGACTACGATTTCGGCAGGGTCGAGCATCGTATCGATCTGTACCGTACGCCGCGGATTGATTGTTACAGGGTGGTCGCCGACGGTGTGAAGTGGAAGCGCCGCGTCGGCTGGTCGAAGGTGCTCGCCGGTCTTCGCGTCAAATTCCCTCGAGTCCGCGCTCGATGATCTCAGGGCTAACGGTGGTGCCGGCGGGCGGGCAAACCGATTTTCCCTTGCCAACCTCCTCTAGGCTCGCGTAAAATCACGCCCTTTTCCGCTCCGGTCATTCATCATGGTTGTGATTCGTCTTTCGCGCGGCGGCGCCAAGAAACGGCCCTTTTTCAACGTGGTGGTTGCCGATTCGCGCCGGGCCGCCGGCAAGCATTTCATCGAGCGGGTCGGCTTCTACGACCCGAAGGCGCCCGAAGGAAAAGAGTCGCTGCGTTTTGCGACCGACCGGCTCAGTTTCTGGCGGGGGAAGGGCGCGAAGCTCAGCCCCACGGTGGCGCGCCTGTTCAAGGGTTACAAGGCGCCGGCTGCCGCCGCGGCCAAGTAGCTCAGGCTTGCGAGTCGGGTTGGCGACGATCGGGCCAACCAAGTGGGTGGTGATGGGGCGCGTGATGGCGCCTTGGGGGGTGAAGGGCGCTCTGAAGATCGAGCCCTTCGGCGCCGGGAGCGGCAACCTCTGCAAGTACTCCGCGTGGTGGATCGGCAAGCCGGGGAAGCTCAGTGAGGTCGCAGTGGCGGAGTGCCGCGCGCACGGCGCCTACCTGGTGGCGCGCTTCGAGGGATGCAACAGTCCGGAGCAGGCCGGAGCGCACCGCGGAGCCGAGGTGGCGCTCAGGCGCGAGGATCTGCCGAAGCCGGCCGAGCACGAGTTCTACCAGGTCGATCTGATAGGCCTCGAGGTGGTGAACGGGCAAGGCGAGCGTTTGGGCCGCGTGGCGGGATTTATCGGCACCGGAGCGAACGACGTGATGCGCGTCGAGCACGAAGGCGGGGAGCGCCTCGTTCCGGCGAGGGCGGAAGTGATCCGCAAGGTCGATCTCGAAGCAGGCACGGTCGAAGTCGACTGGGGAGCGGACTGGTGATCCGCTTCGATTGCGTGACGCTGTTTCCCGGGGCGTTCGCGGCGGTCACGGACTCGGGCGTGACGCGCCGGGCGCTGGAAGAGGGGCTGTGGAGCCTCTCGCTGTGGAATCCGCGGGATTTCACGACGGACAATTACCGCACGGTCGACGACCGGCCGTACGGGGGCGGGCCCGGCATGGTGATGCTCGCCGAACCGCTGGAGAAGGCGATCGCCGCGGCGAAGGCCGCGGCGCGAGGTGCAGCGAAAGTGATCCATCTCTCGCCTCAAGGGACGGTGATGGATCACCGCAAGGTGATGGCGCTGTCGAAGGAATCGCGCCTCGTGCTGCTCGCGGGACGCTATGAAGGCGTGGACGAACGCCTGGTCGGCCGCAGTGTGGACGAGGAGCTGTCGATCGGCGACTACGTCCTCTCGGGCGGCGAGCTCGCGGCGATGGTGCTGATCGACGCGGTGGTGCGGCAGTTGCCCGGCGCGCTCGGAGACGGGCTGTCGGCCGAGCAGGACTCGTTCGTGAACGGGCTGCTCGACTGCCCGCAGTACACGCGGCCGGAAACGTACGCGGGCGAAGTGGTGCCGCCGGTGCTGCTCTCGGGCCACCATGCGCAGATCGAGCGCTGGCGGCTGAAGCAGTCGCTCGGCCGCACCTGGCTCAGGAGGCCCGAGCTGCTCGAGCGGCGCGGGATGAGCGAGAACGAACGTAAACTGCTTGAAGAGTTCAGGCAGGAACTGGACGAAGGAGCGAAGCGATGAACATCATTCAAAAGCTCGAAGAAGAGGAAATCAAGCGCATGGGGAAGAAGCTCCCCGAGTTTTCGCCGGGCGACACGGTGATCGTCAACGTCGGCGTCGTCGAAGGCGAGCGCAAGCGCGTGCAGGCCTACGAGGGCGTGGTGATCGCCAAGAGGAACCGCGGCATCAATTCCTCGTTCACCGTGCGCAAGGTGTCCTCGGGCGAGGGCGTGGAGCGCACCTTCCAGACCTATTCGCCGTCGATCGATTCGATCGAGCTGAAGAGAAAAGGCGACGTGCGCCGCGCCAAGCTCTATTACATGCGCAAGCTCTCGGGCAAGGGCGCGCGCATCCGCGAGAAAATCGAAGCGCAGGACCAAGGCGGCGAGCAGTAAGGCGGGACGGCCCGCCGGAACGCGAGGGGCGCGAGAGCGCCCCTTTTTGTTTGATAGGCGTAAAATTCGCGCTCGGACGGACGACACCATGAGCCTCAATTCGATCCAGGAAATCATCGCCGAGCTGAAGGCCGGCCGCATGGCCGTGCTCGTCGACGACGAGGACCGCGAGAACGAGGGCGATCTCATCTTCGCCGCCGAGTTCGTCACCGCGGAAAAAATCAATTTCATGGCGAAGTTCGGCCGCGGCCTCGTCTGCATGCCGATCACCGAGGCGCACGCCGAGCGCCTGAACCTGCTGCCGATGGTGGCGCGCAACCGCTCGGTGCACGGCACCAATTTCACGGTGTCCATCGAAGCGGCCTCCGGCGTGACCACGGGCATTTCCGCGGCCGACCGGGCGCACACCATCAAGGTGGCGGCCTCCTCCAAGGCGACACCCGCGGACATCGTCCAGCCGGGCCACGTGTTCCCGCTCATCGCGCAGGCAGGCGGGGTGCTGGTGCGCGCCGGGCACACCGAGGCCTGCTGCGACCTCGCGCAGCTCGCCGGACTTCATCCGGCGGCGGTGCTGTGCGAGATCATGAAAGACGACGGAAGCATGGCGCGCCTGCCCGACCTGATCGAATTCTCGAAACATCACGGGCTCAAGATCGGCTCGATCGCCGATCTCATCCACTTCCGGAGCCAGAACGAATCGCTCATCAAGCGCGTGACCGAGCGCGTGATCGAGACGCGCTTCGGGCCGTTCCGGCTCATCGCCTACCTCGAAAAGATCAGCGGGGAGACCCAGCTCGCGCTCGTTCGCGGCGAGATCCTGCCCGGCAAGGAGACGCTGGTGCGCGTGCACGCGCCGCTCTCCGTGCTCGACCTGCTCGAGGCCGGCCCCCGGGCGCACTCCTGGTCGGTGCCCGACGCGCTCGAGCGCATCGCCGCCGAGGGCAAAGGCGTCTTGGTGCTGCTCAACTGCGCGGAGAGCGCGTCCCAGCTCATCGAGCGCGTCGCTTCGCCCGAGCGGCCCGAAGGGCCCTCGAAGATGGATTTCCTCACCTACGGAATCGGTGCGCAGATCCTGCGCGATCTCAAGGTCGGCAAGATGCGCCTCATGGCCTCGCCCCGCAAGATGCCGAGTATGGCCGGGTGGGAGCTGGAGATCGCGGGCTACGTCGAAAAGGCCGCCAAGGCGCGGGACGGCTGATGGCGGAGATCGAGCCCGACTCGAGCGGGGAGGGCCTGCGCGTCGGGATCGTGCGCTCGCGCTTCAACGAGCGCATCGGCGTCGCGATGCTGGAAGCCTGCCGCAAGCGGCTCGGGGAATTGCGCGTGACCGCCCTTACGGTGGTCAGCGTGCCGGGTGCGCTCGAAGCGCCGCTCGCCCTGCAGAAGCTCGCCAACACGGAAAAGTACGACGCGCTGATCGCGCTCGGCGCGGTGATCCGCGGCGAGACACACCATTTCGACGTCGTCGCGAACGAATCCGCCTCAGGCCTCATGCAGGTCCAGCTCGACAGCGGCATCCCGGTCGCAAACGGCATTCTCACCACCGACACCGAGGAACAGGCGAGGGCGCGCGCTGCGCAAAAAGGCCGGGACTGCGCCGAGGTCGCGGTGGAAATGGCGAACCTCTCCAAGAGCATCGCGAAGAGCCACAAATGAAATCGGCGCGGCGCCGTTCGCGCGAGCTCGCGCTGCAGGGCCTCTACGCGTGGCAGCTCGCGGGCGACGACGCGGCCGGACTTCAGTCCCAGCTCGCCGAATCGAAGGGCTTCGGCAAGGCAGACGCCGAGTATTTCGCGCGGCTCCTGCAGGGCACGATAGCGCACGCCGCCTCGCTCGAGCGCCTGATCGCGCCCGTGCTCGACCGCAAGCTCAAAGAGCTCTCGCCGGTGGAGCGCGGCATCCTGCTGCTCGCGGCGTTCGAGCTGAAAAACGCGACCGATATCCCATACAAGGTCGTGATCAACGAGGCGATCGAGCTCGCCAAGGACTTCGGCGGCACCGACGGCCACAAGTACGTGAACGGCGTGCTCGACAAGCTCGTGTCCGAGCTGCGCCCGCAGGAGAGGAAAGCCTGAAGACGTGGCCTCCGAGTTCGACATCGTGCGCAAATACTTCACCCGGGAAGCGCCGACGGCGGTCCTGGGGGTGGGCGATGACTGCGCGCTCCTCCGGCCCGACCCGGGAATGCTGCTCGCCGTTTCGAGCGACATGCTGACGGCCGGAACCCATTTCTTCCCGGACGCCGACCCGGCGAAGCTCGGGCACAAGGCGCTCGCGGTCAATCTCTCGGATCTCGCCGCGATGGGCGCCGGCCCGCGCTGGGCCACGCTCGCGATCGCGCTGCCGGAGGCCGACGAGAAGTGGATCGCCGCGTTCGCTCAGGGGTTCTTCCGTCTCGCCGGCCGCTGGAGAACCGAGCTCATCGGCGGGGACACGACCAGAGGGCCCCTCACGATCTCGGTCACAGTGATGGGCGAGGTGCCGGCGGGGCTCGCGCTCAAGCGCGACGCGGCGCTCGCCGGGGACGATATCTGGCTCTCGGGCGCGACCGGAGAGGCGGCGCTCGCGCTCGCCCACCTCAAAGGGCGCGTGAAGCTGGAGGGCGCGGCACTCGAAGCCTGCCTCACCCGGCTGCACACGCCCGAGCCGCGCGTCGATCTCGGCTTGCGGCTGCGCGGCCTTGCGCGCGGCGCGATCGACATCTCCGACGGCCTGCTTGCGGATCTCGGCCATATCCTGGAAGTGTCCCGCGTGGGCGCGGAGCTCGCCTGGGACAGCCTCCCGCGGGCGAGGGCGATCGCCGGCTGCCCGGACAAAGCGCTCGCCGACGATTGCCTGCTCGCCGGCGGTGATGACTACGAGCTCGTGTTCACCGCGCCGACGTCGAAGCGCCCGGAGATCGAAGCAGTGGGAAAAGATCTCGAAATCCCCCTCGCCCTCATCGGCGTCGCGGTACCCGGCGACCCCGTGGCGAGGCTGCGCGACGCCCGGGGCAGGCTCGTTTCCAGTCCGCGCAAGGGTTTCGATCACTTCGCATGATCCCGCGGCTCACCCCCGGTTTCGTCTTCGCCCACCCGGCCCACTTCATCGCGCTCGGGTTCGGAACGGGGCTCGCGCCGCTGGCACCGGGCACCGTCGGCGCGCTGCTTGCGTTTCCGCTTTTCATTCTGCTCGACTGGCTGCTGCCGCCGCTGCCTCTCTTCGGGGCCGTCGTTCCGCTGTATCTTTTCGGGGTCATCGTTCTTTTCTTCGGGATCGGCGTCTGGGCCTGCGGGCGCACCGGGCGCGATCTGGGAATCGCCGATCACAGCGCCATGAACTGGGACGAGGTGGTCGCGATGCTTCTCGTGCTGCTTTTCGCGCCCTCGGGCTGGGCTTGGTGGGCCTTTGCGTTCTTCGCGTTCCGCTTCTTCGACGTGGTCAAGCCGGCGCCGATCCGCCAGATCGACCGCGCGATGAAGGGAGGCCTGGGCGTGATGTTCGACGACACCGTCGCGGCGTTCTACACCCTGCTCCTGATCGCGGTTCTGAAGCGAGTCCTCGGCTGATGGCTCGCGATGCGCTCAAGCTGCTCGCGAAAAGGATCGGCGCCCGTCTGAAGAAGCGCAATCTGAAGCTCGCGACGGCCGAGTCCTGCACCGGCGGCTGGATCGCCCAGGCCGTGACTTCCGTTTCGGGAAGCTCCGAGTGGTTCGACCGCGGCTTCGTGACCTACTCCAACGAAGCCAAGAAGGAGGTGCTCGGCGTGCGCGAGCGGACTCTCTCGCGGCACGGCGCGGTGAGCCGGGAAACCGCGAAGGAAATGGCCGCCGGCGCGCTCGCGCGCAGCCGCGCGCAAGTTTCGATCGCCGTGACCGGCGTCGCGGGGCCCTCTGGCGGCACGAAGGCGAAACCCGTCGGCACGGTGTGTTTCGCGTGGTCGCGGAGACGGGGCGCGATGGAGAGCGTCACCCGGCGTTTCCGGGGTGGCCGGGAGAGGGTGCGCCGGCAGTCGGTGGTTTTCGCTCTGAAAGGTCTGCTCGAAAGACTGGAAGAAGGAGGATGAATTCGGGTTTCCGCCGTGTTGCGGCCGCGCTGGCGCTCTGCGCCGCCGCGCCCGCTCTCGCGCAGAACCTCGACGACTCGAAGGACAACGTCGCCGGCCCCTACGTTCCCACGCCCTGGGTGATCGTGGAGGAGATGCTGAAGCTCGCCGATATCCGCGCCGAGGACGTGGTCTACGACCTCGGTTCGGGAGACGGGAGGCTGGTGATCACGGCGGCCAAGCGCTTCGGCGCGCGCGGGGTCGGCGTCGAGCTGCAGCCCGAGCTCGTCGAAATGGCGAGAATCGGAGCGAAGCGCGAAGGCGTCGCGGATCGCGTCAACTTCGTGCAGGGCGACCTGTTCGAGACCGACATCCGGTCGGCGAGCGTGGTGATGCTCTATCTGCTGCCGCGCTTCGTGACGCGGCTCGCGCCGAGGCTCCGCGCCGAGCTGCGTCCCGGCACGCGCATCGTGTCCCACGACTATCCGCTCGTGCCCTGGCCGCCCGACAAGGAGCGTTCGATGGACGTCCCCGAAAAGGAGATGATCAGCGGCACGTCCTGGACGAGGCTGTATTACTACGTCGTCCCGGCGCGCGTGCAGGGCGCGTGGGAGCTCACTTTGCCCAAATCGCTGGCGGGCGCTCCGCTCATGCTGCAGATCACCCAGGAACTCCACGCCGTCGGCGGATTCGTGCGCGACGGCGACGCCGAGCTCTATCTCAGGGAGTTGGCGGTGCGGGGCGAGCAGGTCCGCTTCGGGCTGCTCTACAAGGGCCGGCTGATGGCGTTCGAGGGGACCGTGGCCGGGGACGCCATGACGGGCGAAGTGCGGGCGCGCGAGCAGCGCGGGCCCTGGACCGCCCGGCACCGCGCACCGCTGCCACGCTGAAGGCGCGCGCGCGGGGCTTGGGTCCGGGAGCCCCGTGCTCTATATTGAGGGCATGAGCTTGTTTCCCAACCCAGAGGTGCGCCCGCCCGCGGTCGCGAGCCTGTTCTATCCCGGGGACGCGCGCACGCTCGCCGAAGAAGTCTCTTCCTATCTCGACCAGACGGAGGAGGCGCCTCTCGCGCCGGGATTCCCCAAGGCGGTGATCGTCCCTCACGCCGGTTTCATCTATTCCGGACCGGTGGCGGCGAGCGCGTACGACCGGTTGCGCCCGGCGCGCGGCATCGTCAGGCGCGTCGTGATCCTCGGTCCCTGTCACCGGGTTCCCGTGCGGGGCCTCGCGCTGCCGCGGGCGAGCGCATTCGACACGCCGCTCGGCCGGATCTCATTGGACGAAGAGGCGATCGCCTCGATCCGCGGCCTGCCCCAAGTCGTGGAATCGGCGGCGACGCACGCCGAAGAGCATGCGCTGGAAGTGCAGCTGCCGTTCCTGCAGCGGATCCTGGGCGAATTCTCGCTCGTGCCACTGGTGGTGGGCGACGCCGCTCCGGCGAAAGTCGCCGACGTGCTGGAGCGCCTCTGGGGCGGCGCAGAGACCCTGATCGTGATCAGTTCGGATCTCTCGCACTACCATTCGTACGAGGCCGCACGCAGAATCGACGGCGCCACCGTTCGCGCGATTCTCGGCTTCGATGCCGGAATCTGTCACGAGCAGGCCTGCGGGGCGACGCCCGTGGCGGGCATGCTGATAGCGGCCAAGCGCAAGGGACTCGCGCCGAAACTGCTCGACTGCCGGAACTCCGGCGACACCGCCGGCGACAGGAGCCGGGTCGTCGGCTACGCCTCTTTCGCGCTTGCCCCGGAAAATCTGCGCTACGAGGCGGACCACGGAAGAAGGTTGCTGCAGATCGCGCGTCAGTCGATCTCCGCCGCGCTCGGTACGGGTGGGGAGCCCGGCGCACCGGTCGCCGAGGAGCCCTGGCTCCGTGAATCGCGTGCGACCTTCGTCACCCTCATGCAAGACGAAGAGCTGCGCGGCTGCGTAGGCGCGCTCGAGGCGCAGCGGCCGCTCGCCTCGGACGTCGCCGAGAACGCCCGCGCCGCGGCGCTCGAGGACACGCGCTTCAAGCCGCTCACTCCCGACGAGTTCGCGCGCACCGACATCGAAGTGTCGCTGCTGTCGACGCCCAAGCGCCTCGCGTTCGAGGACCACGCCGATCTCATCGGGCGGCTGCGCCCCGGGGTGGACGGCCTCATTCTCGAACAGAGCGAGGAGGGCAGGCGCGCGACCTTCCTGCCGCAGGTCTGGGAGGGGTTGCCCGATTCGGAGCAGTTCATCGCGCACCTCAAGCGAAAGGCGGGGATTGCGGCGGACACCGACATCCGGCGCTGCCGGGTGAAGCGTTACACCGTGCTCAAGTGGCGCGAGGCGGAGTTTTGCCAATGAACGCCGTGCCCGAAAACCCCTATATCGGCCGCTGGTGGCACATGCTGGAGGACGGGAGACTGCAGTGCGACCTGTGCCCGCGCGACTGCCGGCTGCACGAAGGCCAGCGCGGCGCGTGTTTCGTGCGCATGCGCGAGCACGACAAAATGGTGCTGACCACTTACGGACGCTCTTCGGGCTTTTGCATCGACCCTGTGGAAAAGAAGCCGCTCAACCATTTCTACCCCGGCTCGAGCATCCTCTCCTTCGGCACTGCGGGCTGCAATCTCGCCTGCAAGTTCTGCCAGAACTGGGACATTTCCAAGTCGCGCGACGTGGACACGCTGGCCGATGCAGCGAGCCCGGAACAACTCGCGCGCGCCGCGCTCGACTACGGGTGCCGCAGCGTCGCGTTCACTTACAACGACCCGGTGATCTTCGCCGAGTACGCGATGGACGTCGCCGATGCCTGCCGCGAGGTCGGCGTCAAGGCGGTGGCCGTGACCGCCGGCTACATGCACGACCGGCCGCGGCGCGAGTTCTACGCCAAGATGGACGCGGCCAATGTCGACTTGAAGGCCTTCTCCGAGGACTTTTATTTCCGCACCTGCAGTGCGCACCTGAAGGACGTGCTCGACACGCTCGCCTACCTCGAGCACGAGACCGAAGTCTGGTTCGAGATCACCACGCTGCTCATCCCCGGGAGGAACGACGGCGATGCGGAGATCGACGCCGAATGCCGCTGGATCGCCAAAGAGCTCGGACCCGAGGTGCCGCTGCACTTCACCGCCTTCCATCCCGACTACAAGATGACCGACATTCCTCCTACTCCGGCTGCGACGCTGACGCGCGCGCGCGCGATCGCGCTGGGGCACGGCCTGCGCTACGTGTACACAGGCAACGTCCACGACCCCGAGGGCGGATCGACTTACTGCCCGGGCTGCGGCAGCGCCGTGATCGCTCGCGACTGGTACAGCATCCTGGACTATCGGCTCACCGGGGATGGCAGGTGCAAGCAGTGCCGAGGGGCGATCGCCGGGCGCTTCGAGCCCTTCAAGAAGGCTTTCGGGCCGAGGCGGATACCGGTGAGACTGGGACTTGCCTGAGGGCGGTTGCGGATCCGGTCAGACGCAGCAGTTCCCCGAACACCCTTTCCGGACCGATTTGCTCCAGGCAGGGATTGTCCCCCGAGCTGTAGCGGCAGGTCTTTGCCCGACAGGGCGAGCAGGGAAGATCGGATCGCAGGTGCACCTGCGAGGCGCCCGATGCGCCGATGAGCCCGGAGTCGGTCGAGCCATAGAGAGTGATCGAGGGCACGTCAAGGGCCGCCGCCAGGTGGCTCAAGCCGGTGTCCATGCAGACGCAGGCCCTGGCCCTCTCGATCACGTAGCCGATTTCCGAAAGGCTCAGCCTGGGCAGGACCTGGACCCCGGGGCCGATCGCCAGGCGCTTCGCCCGGGCTTCCTCCCTGGCGTTTCCCCAGGGGAGAAGCACGCGAAATCCCGCCTGAACCGACTTCCCGATTAGAGCTATCCAATGCCTTTCGGGCCAGAGCTTCGTTTTCCAGCTCGCGTTGTGGACGAACACGAGATACCCGCCGGGAAGATCGAGTTTCGGCTTGATGAATCTCTCCCTTCGAATTCGGAAATCGGGTGGAGAGGCGGGAATCGGATAGTCCAGGGCGGAGGCAAACAAGCGCCTCAAGCGCTCGATGGCGTGCGCGTTCTTCGACGCGGCGAACCGCCGCTGGTAGGCGAGGTGAGCGATCCATTCGCGCACCGAATGGCTGTCGAAGCCGGCGCGCGGACCCTTGGAGAACAGAGAAAGCAAGGCGGTCTTGAAGTTGCCCTGCCCGTCGATGACCAGGTCGTATTCGTTCGCCCGGATCTCTTCGATCGTCTTGGAAATGGAGCCGTGCGTCGAGGGTTTCGCCAAGGCTTCGCGCCATTCGCGGTGATTGGTCGTGATGACGCCTCTCACCGCCGGATGCCACCCGGCGATCTCCTGAAAGTTCTCGTCGATGACCCAGTCGAACTCGAGCCCGGGACGGGCGCTTTGGGCGTCGCTCAGAGCCGGCAGCGCGTGGATCAGGTCGCCCAGCGACGTCAGCTTAATGAGCAGGACTCTTTTCATCTTTCCTCGAAAAGAGCCCTTTCAGGAATGCGCTGAAGCGATGCCGCTTCAGGTCACGCTCGCGAGCTTCTTCGGATGTGACGTAGTTGAGCTGGATTGTGCGCCGCTCGCCCTCGAAGGGCTCGTGTCCGTGCCAGCAGTTCGGGGTGACCATGAAAATCAGGCACCGTCCGGCGTCGGGCGATATCTCGGCGGCGTAGCGAGTCAGGTCGTGGTCGTTGTAGAGGAGCCGGAGCCGCCCTTCGGGCGCGCTCCAGCCGGGGTTCAGGTAGAGAAGAACCGTGACCAGCTTGGATTTCGAATCGGCGTGGATCCGGCCGTCCTTTTTCCCGGTGCGGCCGCGAACGGTGAGCATCGGAGGTCTGCCCTTCAGATCCATGCCCAGGCGCTCGCCGACCAAGTCCCTCAGCTCGACGCTGTGCATCTCGGCCATGAGCGTCGCGAACCGTCCCGAGCACGAAACCGCTTCCGGCGGAAAACTGCCGCGCTTGTCGATGCGCGGAAAGCTTCCGACCACCTCGGCGAGGACCTCGGGGCGGATGAGGTTGTCGACGATGAGATAGGGGAAGGGCTCCGCGACGAGACGGGCTTCGCGGAGCGCGTCGGCGTTCAGTACTTCCCAGGGCATGGACATAGGCGCGATTCTATTCCCGTTCAATGTTGATGGTCTAAGTCATTGATTTGTCACGAGGGCTTGCATTTCTCCCGAACCTGTATAAAAATCCAGGTCAACCGGCTTCTCGCTTTGCGCGTTGGGAACGCTGAAATGGCGTCCGGGCGGCGAAGATGACGGCGGCGGGCGCCCGCTTCAACGCACGAATATAGGAGATAATCAAAATGGTCAACGAAGGGAAAGTCATGGAAGAAGCCAAGGCCAAGGCCCTGCAGGCCGCTCTGGCCCAGATCGAAAAGCAGTTCGGCAAGGGTTCCATCATGAAGATGGACTCTCAGGCCGCGCAGGACGTGCAGGTGGTGTCGACCGGATCTCTGGGCCTGGACATCGCGCTCGGGGTGGGCGGATTGCCGCGCGGCCGCGTGGTCGAGATCTACGGGCCCGAGTCCTCGGGGAAGACGACCCTCACGCTTTCGGTGATCGCCCAGGCGCAGAAGCTGGGCGGCACAGCGGCCTTCATCGACGCCGAGAACGCGCTCGATCCGCAATACGCGGCCAAGTTGGGCGTCAAGATCGACGAGCTGCTGATTTCCCAGCCCGACACCGGCGAGCAGGCCCTGGAGATCGCCGACATGCTGGTGCGCTCGGGGTCGGTCGACGTGATCGTGATCGACTCGGTCGCGGCGTTGACTCCCAAGGCCGAGATCGAAGGCGAAATGGGCGAGCCGCAGATGGGTCTGCAGGCGAGGTTGATGAGCCAGGCGCTCCGGAAGCTCACCTCCAACATCAAGCGCACCAACACGCTCGTCATCTTCATCAACCAGATCCGCATGAAGATCGGCGTCATGTTCGGCAACCCCGAGACGACCACTGGTGGCAACGCGCTCAAGTTCTACGCGTCGTGCCGCCTCGACATCCGGCGCATCGGCAGCATCAAGCGCGGCGACGAGGTGATCGGCTCCGAAACCCGAGTGAAGGTGGTGAAGAACAAGGTCGCGCCGCCGTTCCGCGAGGCGCTGTTCGATATTCTCTACGGCGAAGGGGTGTCGCTCGAAGGCGAGATCCTCGAGCTTGGGGTCAACTGCGGCGTGGTCGACAAGTCCGGCGCCTGGTATCAGTACAAGAAGGACCGCATCGGCCAGGGCAAGGACAACGCACGCGACTTCCTGAAGGAGAACCCGGAGCTCGCCGCCGAAATCGAGGCGAAAATCCGCGAGAAGCTCGGCATCAAGAATCCGGAGGCATTGGCTCCCGTCACCGCCGAGGTCTAGGCGGTCGATGCGGCGCGAGCCCAGCCTGCGCGAGCGGGCCCTGCGGCTGCTCGCGCGGCGCGAGCACAGCTTAGCCGAGCTGGCCCGGAAGCTCCGGACGTACGGCGGTCCCGAGGAGGAGCTCGAAGCTCTGCTGGAAGACCTGTCCCGACTCAGGCTCCTGTCCGACGAGCGCTACGCGGAATCGCGCGCGCACGCGCTTTCACGCAAGTACGGAGCGGCGCGCATCGCGCACGAGTTGCGCGCGAAGGGTCTCGGTAAGGAGCTCGCCGAGCAGGCATCCGGGGCCGCGCGCGCGACCGAGCTCGAGCGCGCGCGCGAAGTCTGGCGCAGGAAATTCCGGGTCGCGCCCAAGACCCGCGAGGAGCGCGCCAAACAGATGCGCTTTCTGCAATCGCGGGGGTTTTCCTTCGATGCGATTCGCGCGGCGATCGGCGGCGAAGACGACTGAGAGGAGGCCGGCGACGCGCAAATCGATGCGGGACTAGAATTCGCTCCATCATGTACGTGCGCCACAGCCACAACCCGTCCCCGATCTCCGGACGTCCTTACCGGTTCCTGCATAGATTCCACCCCCAACCGGGCTCCCGAAAATGAGAGACAAAGCGACCGACGCATGGTTCGAGGAGATGCGCTCGGCGTATCTCTACCGGGTCATGTCCGAGGCCGAGCGCGGAACCGCGCGCGAGGCGCTGTTCCGCGAACTTGCCGGCGAGGCCGAGCACCAGGCCGCGATCTGGGCGCGCTCCATGAAAAGCGCGCCCCCCGCCTATGTTCCAAGCCTGCGCGCGCGCATCGCCGCGGCGCTGATCCGGAACCGCGGGCCCGAGGCGATGCGCAGCATCCTCGCCGCAATGAAGGTGCGCGGCCTGTCGATATACACGCATCCCGCCCCGGGGCATCTGGCGCCGGTTTCCGTTGGGGAGATCGGCAAGCGCCACAGGGTTGGCGCAGGAAGCAACCTGCGCGCCGCGGTGTTCGGCATAAACGACGGGCTGGTATCCAATTGCAGCCTCATACTCGGCGTGGCGGGCGCTACGGGTGCCGATGGCGTGATCCTGCTTTCAGGCGCGGCGGGACTGCTCGCCGGGGCGTTCTCGATGGCGGCCGGGGAGTACGTGTCGGTGCGCTCGCAGCGCGAGATGTTCGAATACCAGATCGGACTGGAGAGGCAGGAACTGGAAGAGTATCCCGAGCAGGAGGCGCAGGAGCTGGCCATGATCTACGCCGCGCGGGGATTGCCCAAGGACGAAGCGCTGGCCGTGGCCCGCAAGATCATCGCCGATCCTGAGCATGCGCTTGATACGCTCGCGCGCGAGGAGCTGGGGCTCAATCCCGATGATCTCGCCTCGCCCTGGGGCGCGGCGATTTCCTCCTTGTTCTCCTTTTCCGTGGGCGCACTGGTCCCGCTGCTGCCTTTCCTGCTGTTGAAGGGCAATACGGCGTTCGGTGTTTCGATCGCCGCAACGGCCTGCGCTCTGTTCGCCGTCGGCGCGACGCTCAGCCTGTTCACGGGCCGCAGCGCGCTTTACGGCGGTTTCCGCATGCTCTCGATCGGGGGCGGTGCCGGTGCATTGACCTACATGGTCGGCAAGCTGCTCGGCGTGAACCTCGGCTGATCGAGCGCGGATTCGCCGAATGGACTTCGGGCTCATCCTTCACAGCCTGTTCGGATTTTTTCTGCTGCACGTCCTCGCCTGGGTTTTCAGCGAAAACCGCAGAACCGTCGCCTGGCGGCCGGTTATCGCCGGCATGCTGCTGACCTTCGGGCTGGGACTGGTGCTGTTGAAGGCGCCTTACGCCAAGGACGTTTTCCTCGTCCTCAACGATGCCCTCATGGCGCTTGAAAAGGCGACCCAGGACGGGACCGCGTTCGTGTTCGGTTTTCTGGGCGGTGGGCCGCTTCCGTTCGCCGAGACCTATCCGGGTGCGAGCTTCGTGCTCGCGTTCAGGGCGCTGCCGCTGGTGCTCGTCGTGAGCGCGCTGTCGGCGCTGCTCTTCTACTGGCGGGTGCTCCCCTGGATCGTGAACGTGTTTTCGATTCTCCTGCAAAAAACCATGGGCGTCGGCGGCGCGATCGGCCTGTCCTCTGCGGCGAACGTGTTCGTCGGCATGGTCGAGGCGCCGTTGGTGGTGAAACCCTACATCCGCAACATGAGCCGCGGGGAGCTCTTCATCCTCATGAGCTGCGGCATGGCGACCGTCGCCGGCACCGTGATGGCGCTCTACGCGAGCATCCTGTCGAAGGTGGTTCCCGACGCGCTGGGGCACATTCTCATCGCCTCCATCATCAGCACGCCGGCTGCGATTGCGATCTCCGTGCTCATGGTTCCGGTTCCCGCGGACGCGCCTGCGACCGAAGGGAAGCTCGAGCCCCAGGCCACAACCTCGAGCATGGACGCGGTCACGCGCGGCACGGTCGATGGCGTGCAGCTCCTCGTCAACATCGTCGCGATGCTGGTCGTGCTGGTGGCGCTGGTGAGCCTCGCCAATCAGGTTCTCGCGCTGCTTCCGCAGCTGGCCGGAGCGCCGGTCACGCTGCAGCGCGTGCTCGGGATGGCGATGGCGCCCCTGGTCTGGGTCATGGGCATCCCATGGGCGGAAGCCACGAGCGCGGGGGCGTTGATGGGAACCAAGACCGTGCTGAACGAGCTGCTCGCCTACATCGATCTTGCGAGGCTTCCCGAAAGCGCGCTCAGTCCCCGCAGCCGCCTGATGATGACTTACGCGCTGTGCGGCTTCGCCAATTTCGGCAGCCTCGGTATCATGATCGGAGGCCTCGCGACCATGGCGCCGGAGCGCCGCGACGAGATCGTTTCGCTGGGCGGAAAGACCATCGTGTCCGGAACGCTGGCGACCTGCGTGGCGGGTTCGGTGGTGGGCATGTTGTACTGAGCGAAGGCGTGAGCGATTTGCGCGAACTCGTCGCCCGCCATTTGCGATCTGCGAAAAGCAGCTGGAGCATCGGTGCGTTCGGTGCGATCGCGGAATTCCATCGCGGGCCCCCCGAAGCGGCCGACGCGCGGGAGTTCGAGGTGGTGACCGCCGGGGGAGCCATCGCGGTCCGGCTGAACGAGCATTGCCGCGCATTCGCGTACGAGCTTCTCAGCGCGAGAAGCGACCTGTGGCTGCACGGCGTCGCGCTGTGCCTGCCGGAGTCCCAGGGGCGCATGACCGGGAACGCGCGCGTGACCGAGCTGGGTGCCGATCGCGAGGCCCTGCGGCCGGAGGACCGCGACTGTACGCTGTTCGACCTCGGCCTCGGGCTCGCAAACTGCGATTTCTGCGTGCGCACCGCGGATCCCGCGGTGCTCGCGGCCTTGCGCGCGGCGGGCGATGTCCCACTGCTCGCGAACGCGCCGCTCTTCGAATTTCTCGCGCAGCGCAGCCCGCATCGCGTGATGCTGTCACGGCTCGGTCGCATCGAGGTCTTTGAGAGAATCGGCGTGAAAGGCTCACCGCCCCCCACGGGCCCGCACACTCACCTGCTGCCCCGCTTCGTGCGGCAGAGCCGAACGCACGCTGCCGATGTCACAGTCCCCAAAGGATGGCTGCCGTGCTTGAGTCTCTATCCGCCCAATCCGGTGCAGGACGAGGAGGGCCGGAGCAAGCCGCTCGATCGAGCCGAGTTCGCTCGATTCCAGGCGCTGCTCGAGCGCTTCGGCGACGCCGATCTTCTGCGCACCAAGCGCGAGGTTACGGCTGCGGTCCGAGCGGGAAAAGAACCGGATCCGCCGGCTTACTCCACCCGCAGGCAACGCACTGCGTGCCGCATCGCCCTCCGGCAATTGCGAAAGCTAGACGGGGCTTCGACGGGGCTCGAGCGATGGTTGCGCGAATTCGACATCGCGTCGGCACAGGAGAGGGCCGGCGCGCACTAGCGTCGCGCCAAAAGGCGCAACGGCCCAGACCCCTACTGCAGAATCGCCTTCAGCTTCTCCCAGTCGTTGGGATACAGGGCGAGCATTCCCGGCTTGTCGGCGTCGAGCACCGAATAGTCGAGCGCGAGGAACTCCCCGACGATCACATCGTACTTCTCCTGCAGGACTCTCGAACCGGGGTCGAGTCCGCGCACGACGCCCAGGCCGGTCGGCGCCGTGCCGATCACTTTCACGCTCAGGTCGGGGCGATATTTCCTCAGGATGAGGACGAGCCTCCATATGTCGCCGCTCCAGAATTTGGTTCGGCGCTCTCGTTCGGCGGTCTGGCGGGACAAGGGGTAACAGTCGTGAATTAGTATCGTCGATTGTGACGTGCAGTGCTTCTCGATGTTGATGAAGTCGCGCAGCGCAAATTCAAAGTGGTGCATCCCGTCGATGAAAGCGAGATCAATAGGCAAGCCGCCGAACTCCGCCAGCACGTCGTGGGAAGCGAAGTATGCGTCGCTCGTGGTGACACGTATGCTCGTGTCGGGAGCGAGCCGCTTTGTGATCTCGGGCTCGGGGTCGATACCGATCGCGCGCGTTTCCCGCCGGGCGAGCGCGATCGATTGCCCGCTCTCGACGCCGATCTCCAGGTAGGTGCGCGGGCGCAAAAGCGAATGGAACATCGAGATAGTCTCGAGATAGTCGGGTCCGGGAAGGTTGAGACTCGCGAGCAAGTCATGTACAGGGGCCAGCCCGGGGTCGAGTGCGAGCGCTTTTTCGCAGCATTCGCGCGCGGCCTCGGTCGCGCCCAGCTCTCGGTGCGCCAGGGCCTCGCCGAAGCAGTATTCGGCCTTTTGCGGGTCGAGCAAGCGGGCACGCGCGAAGTGCTCGATCGCCTCGCGGTAGCGTCCCGTCCGCAAATCGATCCCGCCTGCGTAGTTGTGCGCCTGAACGTTTTCGGGTTCGGCACGCAGCGCGCCGGCAAAATGCTCCGCGGCGGCGGCGAGCTTGCCCGCTTTATACGCGTCCACGCCGGCTTCGAAGACGGTCTGCCCGGGCCGCGAGCTGCCCTTGGACGCGAACAGATCTTTGAGTATCCGTCCCAGCATGCGGCGCTCAGCTTAACTCAATCCGGAAGAGTCGTTGCGCGAACCGGGAAATCGGGCGAAAATCAAGCGCTTCAAGGAGTTGTCTCAGGATTTCATGAAATCGTCCGACATCAGGGCGAGGTTTCTGAAGTTTTTCGAAGAGCGGGGCCACACGGTCGTCGCTTCGAGCCCGCTCGTTCCGGCAAACGACCCTACCCTACTTTTCACCAATTCTGGCATGGTGCAGTTCAAGGACGTGTTCCTCGGCAGGGAAACGCGAGCGTACAAGCGCGCAGCCACCTCTCAACGGAGCTTGCGCGCGGGCGGCAAGCACAACGATCTCGAGAACGTCGGCTACACCGCGCGGCACCACACCTTCTTCGAGATGCTCGGCAACTTTTCTTTCGGCGATTACTTCAAGCGCGACGCGATCCGCTATGCCTGGGACCTGCTGACCAAGGTGTACGAGCTGCCGGCGAAACGCTTGTGGACGACGGTGTACCACGAGGACAGCGAGGCTTACGATCTTTGGACCAAAGAGATCGGCGTTCCGAAAGGGCGCTGCATCCGCATCGGCGACAAGCCCGGCGGCCCGAAATACCAGAGCGACAATTTCTGGCAGATGGCGGATACCGGTCCCTGCGGCCCGTGCAGCGAGATTTTCTACGATCACGGAGCCGGTATCGCCGGCGGTTCTCCCGGGTCGAGCGACGCGGAGGGCGACCGCTACATCGAGATCTGGAATCTCGTGTTCATGCAATTCAATCGCGACGAC
>Ga0209131_1000082_pt1 | contig 70881 bp, 54 predicted proteins | sample GraSoi_2013_40cm_FD_185826 | JGI IMG/M metagenome (GOLD analysis project Ga0209131, IMG submission 185826) | Grasslands soil microbial communities from the Angelo Coastal Reserve, California, USA - Sample 9_17_2013_40cm (SPAdes) (version 2) | ecosystem: Environmental > Terrestrial > Soil >... | reverse complement strand
TAACGGGGAAGGCGCCGCGCCGATACTCTCGTCGCCCAAGATACTGAACTTTAGCGGTTACGAGTGGACGACGAGCACCGGGCCAATTTTTCACGCTGGGTCAAGAAACTTTTTCGATCCTGCGAACGTTTGGACCGACGAAAAAGGTGCATTGCACCTTCGCATTTCGGGAAGTCCGGGAAAGTGGGCGGCGGCGGAGCTGAAGCTCTCGCGCAGCCTGGGATACGGAACCTACAGGTTCCAAGTTCGCGATGTTTCTCATCTCGAACCTTCCGCTCTTCTAACTCTAATCACCTGGGACGGCGTTGGTACAGAGAACAGCCGGCGCGAGTTGGACGTTGAGCTTGGTCGTTGGGGATACCTTGAAAATACCAACGTTCATTATGTCGTTCAGCCTTACTACGTTCCAGCCAACCTGGTTGCCTTTCGGGTACCGCCTGGTCCCTACACACATTCGTTTCGGTGGGAACCGGGGAAAGTAACGTTCACAACATTAGCAGGATCGGGCAACACCACCGGCGGTCGTGTCGTTAACCAGCACGTGTTTACCTCCGGTGTGCCTGCCCCGGAGGGTGAAACGGTGCGCATCGCCTTGTATGTTTTTCATCAAGGCCATATCCCCCTAACAAAGGAAAATGACGTCATAATCGACAAATTCGAGTACCTCCCGTGATCTGTTGGTTGAAGCAAACTCGATGGGCTCTTATTGGAATCGTGCTAGCGGGCCTTGTCACCGATGCACGTGCACTCGATCCCAATCGGCTGCCTTCGCAGTACGTCCGGGAACAATGGACCACCGAACCCAGATTTCCCGGCGGCGTTGTCAACGGCATTGCGCAAACCGCAGATGGCTACCTCTGGATTGGAACGGACAGAGGCCTGATACGTTTCGACGGCTTTAATTTCAAGCCTGTCTCTCTTACTTCCATCGCCATCGCTTCTAATGTTTCGATATTGCAACTGCTTACGGATGCTGGCGGAAAACTGTGGATCCGTCTGGGCGCCGATCTCGTAAGCCAAAAAGATGGCAAGTTTGAGAGCGTCAGATACGATCACGGCGCAATCACTGCCTTGTCAAAAGATAACCATGGCGGAGTACTCGTTTCCGACATCGAGCAGGGCACTTACCGTTTCACGGCAGACGACGTTCAGAAATTGGGACCATCTTCACCTCCAGTAATCTCCATGGCCGAAACAGCCGATGGCAAGGTTTGGCTGGGGACACTCGGCGATGGCCTCTTTTTTCTTACGGGCGGGCGAGCTACCAACGTCAACGCAGGATTGCCCGACCGAAAGATCAATTCTCTGCTGCCGATCGGTGAAGAGCTGTGGGTCGGCACCGACACGGGCTTGTATCGCGGAAACGGCAAAGCCTTTCGTCGGATCGAATTGCCGTCGTTCCTCGGTAATGTCCAGGTTTTGAGCCTCCTGCGCGATCGTGACTCGAATATGTGGGTGGGTACGACGCGCGGTCTACTGCGCATCAACGCGAAAGGCATCTCGTTCTCCGAAGAAAATGAGCTTCGCGGAGACGGCGGGATTAATGCTCTGTTCGAGGACCGCGAAGGAAATCTCTGGATCGGAGGTGCACGAGGGGTAGGGCGCGTTCGGGACAGTGCGTTCGTAACTTATTCTTCTGTTAGCGATCGTCGTTTCGAACACAATGGCCCTGTATATGTCGACTTGGAGGGACGCACCTGGTTCGCTCCCGGTCGAGGTGGGCTGTATTTTCTCCAGAATGGACACGTTCAACCCGTTACATCGATCCCGGTAAATGAAGTCATCTATTCCATCAGTGGCTGGGGAGATGTGGTGTGGGCTGGACGTCAGCGCGGGGGAATCACCCGTTTACAATTTCGCAACGGGGCGATACAGACCCAGAGTTATACAAAGGCAAACGGACTGGCCCAAAACAGTGCCTATGCTGTTTATGAGAGCCGCGACGGCTCTGTGTGGGCCGGCACGCTAAACGGCGGCGTCAGCAAATTCAAGGATGGGCATTTCACTACTTACACGACGACCAACGGCCTCGCTTCGAATACCGTCTCGTCCATCCTTGAAACCCGCGATGGTGCAATGTGGTTTGCCACACCTCGCGGGCTGAGTTCTTTTTCAAACGGCCAATGGAGAACCTATACAACGGTAGAGGGTTTGCCTTCGCCAGAGGTGAACTGCCTTTTCGAGGATTCATCCGGAACTCTCTGGAGTGGAACGTCTGCTGGTCTTGCCTCTTTTGCCTCTAACCGTTTTCAAGTTCCTCATGAATCGCCCGACGTTTTGCGCGAACAAATAGTCGGAATGGCGGAGGACAAGAGCGGAAGGTTTTGGATCGCGACCTCAGATCATGTTTTGCGCGTTCCGCGGGACAAACTGCTAAGCGGTGTTGTGAAGGCAGTCGATGCTCGCGAGTATGACCGGACCGATGGTCTCCAGAGCACTGAAGGAGTGAAGCGGAGCCGATCGGTGGTCTCGGATTCAGCGGGCAGGATCTGGTTTTCACTCAGCAGCGGCTTGTCGGTTGTTGATCCATCCCAGATCACGGACTATTCAGTTCCCGCGCTGCCTCACATCGAGGCGATCACCTCCGATAACAACACCGCAAACCTCGCTGCCTCTGTTCGAATTCCTCCATCTCCAAGGAGAATCACGTTTGAATACACGGGACTGAGCCTCGCGGGGCCTGGGCGGGTTCGCTTTCGATATTTTCTCGAAGGTTTCGACAGTAGCTGGAGCCAGCCGGTTTCAGCGCGAGAAGCCGTTTACACGAACCTTGGGCCCGGCTCCTATCGATTCCGGCTGGTCGCCAGCAACAGCGAAGGGCAGTGGAGTGAGTCCGAGGCTACGGTCGATTTCGAAGTTGAGCCAACCGTCTGGCAAACGTGGTGGTTCCGAACCAGCTCCGCCGCCTTGATTCTTCTTTTGGTGTGGTTCCTGTACCGTTATCGCCTGCACCAGCTCGCCAAGGAATTCAGTATTCGCCTGGAAGAGCGACTCGAAGAGCGCGAGCGGATCGCGCGAGACTTGCACGATACTCTTTTGCAAAGCGTGCAGGGATTGATCTTGAAGTTTCACGCAGTAGCGACTGAAATGGGCCGCGAAGAACCGGCTCGCAAGGCCTTGGAGAAAACGCTCGATCGCGCCGACGAGGTTCTGGCTGAAGGACGAGACCGCTTGCGAAATCTGCGCGCCACCTCGATCCCATTCGGTGGTTTGCCTGCGGCCTTCGAGCGGGTTGCGGAAGAGACCCCGCAGGGCGCCGACGCAACCTTTAAGACGGTTGTCGAAGGCAGGGTGCGAGAGTTGCACCCCATGGTCCGGGAAGAGTGTTATTGGATTGGTCGAGAGGCGGTCGTCAACGCTCTCACTCACTCCAATGGCCGCAAGGTTGAAGTGGAAATCACTTACGATCCGAGACAGTTTCGCTTGCGGGTCCGTGACGATGGCCGGGGCATTGATCCTAAAGTCCTTGAAGAAGGCGGCCGCTCTGATCACTGGGGCTTGCAAGGGATGCGCGAACGGGCACAAAAGATCGGCGGGCAATTGAAGTTATGGAGCCGCCCTGAGACCGGAACCGAAGTTGAGTTGATCATTCCCCGAGCCAGCGCCTATCAAACCGCTAATGACAAGTCGAAGAAGTTTTGGCTTCGACCTTCTTCCGGCAACAACGATGCGGCTCCGAGAGCGTGAGGCTAATAGATGTCGATGATGCCGCGCTTAAGCGCGATAGTTACGGCGTGGGTGCGATCGTTCGCGCCAAGTTTTGAAAGAATACTCTTCATGTGAGCCTTCACGGTTTCTTCGGAGATCCTGAGGTGAGCAGCTACCAACTTGTTTGCGTTGCCGGCAGCCACTTCGCGCAATACTTCGATTTCGCGTGCGGTGAGCGCATCGTCCGAGTGGTGCTCAGCCATCTCCACGGCGATTTCCGTAGTGATTCGCTTTTTGCCGGCATGGACAGTCCGAATTGTCTCAACTAAATCTTTTCGCACCATGTTCTTAAGCATGTACCCGGAAGCACCGGCGTTGACGGCCCGGACTGCCTGGACATCGCCGGCGTAGGTGGTCAACACAATAATCCGGGCGTCAGGAAACTCTTTACGGATCGCCAGAATTGCCTCCGTTCCATTCATAACGGGCATCTGCAGATCCATAAGCGTTATGTCCGGACGATGCGCCCGGTATTGCTCGATTGCCTCACGCCCATTGCTCGCCTCGGCGACGAGAACCATGTCCGATTCGGTGCCAAGGACCGCGGCGATTCCTTCGCGCAGCATTGGATGATCGTCCACCGATAGAATTCGAATGGGCGTTTTGGCGCTCATATTTACTCAATCGTTGCGAACTCTAAAAAGCCTATTACCGAGGGGAAGTCTACTACGAATCTCACAAAAATCTAGAGAAGCTCGTGGGTAGTCGGTAGCGTGTTGTTTGGGCGAGTTAGCATCCACTCGATGCGCCGATTGTTCTGACCCTTGTCATGACGCAGGTCACTAAAAATCTCACGACGCAAATCCAGTGCTGTCTTGGCGGGGAGCTACGAGAGATACGCATCCCGGCGCAAAGAAGAAACGGATTGGATGTCGATTATCCCCCGCTTCAACGCAATCGTTACCGCATGGGTGCGATCGTTCGCGCTGAGCTTTGACAGAATACTCCTCATGTGAGATTTAACCGTCTCTTCGGAAACGCAGAGGTTGTTCGCGACGATCTTATTGGCATTGCCGGCGGCCACCTGCTGCAACACCTCGATCTCGCGGTCGGTCAACGCGTCGTCCATGTGGTGCTCCGCCATTTCAACGGCGATCTCAGGTGGAATCTTCTTCTTGCCGCTGTGCACGCAGCGAACGGTCTCGATCAGTTCTTTTCGCACCATATTCTTCAGTAGATATCCCGAAGCGCCGGCTCGGAATGCACGGTCTGCCTGGGCATCACCGCTGTAGGTTGTCAAAACGACAATGCGCGCATCGGGAAACTCCTTGCGAATGGCCAGAATTGCATCCGTCCCGTTCATGACTGGCATCTGTAAATCCATAAAAGTTATGTCGGGCCGGTGAACACGGAATTGCTCGATCGCTTCCCGGCCATTGCCTGCTTCCGCAACGAGGGCCATGTCCGGTTCGGTGCCAAGTACCGCGGCAATGCCTTCGCGCAGCATCGGATGATCGTCCACTAACAGGATTCGAATCCGATTTTCGGCCGCGTTCATCGTGACCGTTCTCTTTCTTGTCTGGCTCGCCGCCAGTGGATTCATGTATTGCGAGTCGCGATAGTTCATAACACTAAAACTCATTCGAAAACCCTCCTGAAGAAACTAAACCTGCCGACTCCTTCAATTGGCTAAGGAGCAAACCTTCTACATCCAATCGACCGTTGATTCTCAGGACGACCTGGCCGCTGGCTTCTCGCTGGATTCTTAACATCGGGTCCTCTGGTTCAAACCTAGCGCCCCAATGCAGTGCAATTACGCTGCCATTCTTAAGTTATTGAAAATAGAGAAGCGCGAGCGCAGAGAATGCCGAAGTCTCGGACAATTGACGAAACTTCGGTCGATCACAAACCGTCAAAATTGATGTTCTGTTAGGAAGGATTTGAGACCTTGAAGCGGTTCTTGTCGATCTTGAGAGTTTTAATTTTTGACTCCAAAGTAGAGCGTGCAATGCCCAACTTGGCAGCTGCGCCTGAAGGGCCAAAAACTCGGCAGGCAGCAGCAAACGATAGAAATGCTCGAAATCGGGGGCCCCTCGGGACGCACGTTCAATGACTGACTGAAAGTCGGCGCGGTCCTCTGGATGAACACGCTGTACCAGTAAGTCGATTGTTGGCATGACCGCTTGGTCATACTCGAAGATGCGATAGGCTTCGTCTGACCAGATAATTTCGTCGGTGTCAGGTTTCCACCCGAAGCTGCCTGTGTGACTGAGTCTTTGAGCTTCGGCCAGATAGGCTTCGCTGCGTCCCAGTTCCTGAGTCAGGAGCTCGTGGTCGGTGACGTCCATCCCCGTACCGACAAACTCCTGGACCGGCCCAACGTGAGTCGCCGGGCTGCCAACGCAACGTACGCGACGAATTTCTCCATCCGGCCGCACGATCCGTTTCGTGAAGTCGAATCCTCGACCTTCTGCAAACATCTTCTGAATGGTTTCCGCGACGAACTTGCGATCGTCGGGGTGGACGAGCTCCATATACTCTTCTACCGTTGGGGCTTTGCCGCTCGGATCAAGGCCATAAATCCGGAACAACTCTGGAGACCAGTAGTCGAATCCAGCAGCGTTGAAGGCCCAGCTACCGGAACGCGCAAGGCGTTGTCCCTCCGCAAGGTAGAACTCTGCTTGCTTCCGGTCTTCAATGTCGAGATTGACGCCGATCCAATAGAGTAGCGTTCCATCGGCTCGCGCGGACGGGTTCGGCCCGACTGAGATGCCAACGGTAGCCTCCTTCAGCGTTACGAATCCGAAAACTGACATCACCCGCGGAGCCGGTGCGTAAACAGGTTGACCAGTTTCTGCGTGCTTCTTCGTGGTCGTCAGGATGTAAGAGAGGGATATGGGAATCCCACTCTGCACCAGTATCGATGCCGTGCCGGATAGGATGGTCTTTCGGCAGACCAAGATAATCCGAACCTCGTTCATTCAGGAAGGTGAGCCCGCCGGATGCAGTACAGTACCACGCGAACGCAGGAATCAGATTCAGAGCGGTCTGTAATTCTGCTCGAAGCGGTGGACGTCTCTGAGTGTTATCTACGGATTCACTCATGATTCACTCTGCTTATTTCACAACAAGATTATGGCTCAGCTTGGGAAATGTCGATGCAGGTCAACATGCCTGCATTGTACAACTCCATTTTTGAGCGATCAAAAACATCTGGGCCGTCGAAAGGCAGGTTAGGTTGACGCTTTTTTTATGATGGATTGGAAGCCTTGCCGGGAACGGGCGCCGATGATGCTTCGCAATACGCAAGTGCCGCTATCGGAAATCGCGGCGCTGATGGGATTTGCCGATTTTCCTCACGGTACCAAACTTCGACTCCAACGCAGTCGGCTCCGCAGCGTGAACTGCTAACCCCGATAGCTCTGGCGTTAATGCCGAGACGGAGGCAATCGCGGTAGCCTAAGGTTAGGCTGTTATCTACGCAGCCAGGGCGTGAGCAGGGTCTTCCTTCGCTAGAAGCACTTCCAGTCGCGCCATAGCTCTTTCGACGGCAGTCACCGCTTGAAGAACCTGCATTTTAAGAAACCTGACCAAGTGTCCTACTTCTGTTGGCGTCAGCTCCTCAGGCCTCATTCCAGGAATGCCCAGCGGAATAAGGAGGCGGTTATGCTGAGATTTTCCCTGCGCATCTCTGACTCCAAAGCTTGAATAAACTCAACCTGCTCAGCCCCGGTCATCAATAACAAAGCATCACGAACTATAGTCTTCACATCGTCGGACCCACGGGAGGCTGTATCAGAACTCAGCGTCTGAAATCTCTCCCGTGCGACCCTTAACCGCATATTTCTCATTTGACCTACCCCCTTTGAGCCTCACGCTGTTCGCTCTGAGATCATCTTCCTGCGAGCAAAGGATAAGAGGATCGGCCCGCGGTGTCTTTCCAAATCCTATGAGTTTCCGCTCTATCTTGCTCAATAAGTGAAGCGTTGAATCTCGCAGGTTACAGAAGTTTCGCGTTGGATTGTGAAAGATTTGAAACCTACCGATTGACCAAACTTGAAGTGATTTGCGCCAACATGGAGGAGCTTATGGCCTTGAATCAATCCGCCCGCCACCGTCCCTGCAAATGGGATACTCTGAAGATCGCGCTATGCATCGCGCTGATGGGGATCATCGCTGCCTCTACTCCGTCGCAAGTGCGGACGCCAGCGGATCAGGCACCAGCCATCTCCGAGACACCGACTCCGGCTCCAAGTCCGATGCCTGAGAATCCTGATGTGCATGTATTCCTTGCTTGTGCAAATGTGACGTGGTGAGAGACTTACTTTTTCACAAACGTGATCCTCGTGGCGAACGTTCGGCCGACGCCATTGGAAAAGCCGCCGAAGTCACCGCTCGCCAGGTTATTCTGAAAGTCACGCGGATTGAAGTGATTCGTGAGATTGAAGACCTTCAGACCGAGTTCGACTCTGTATTTGTTGAATCTTCCCGGCAGACTGACGATCCTCAAAATCTGCAAATCCAGCGAGGTAAAGTTGGGAAAGCGCCCGGCGAGATTCCGCGGTCCGACAAAATTACGGTCCTCATCGATGATCGAATAAGGGAAGCCCGTGCGGACATCCAGAACCGGCACGAGCGTAATTCGATATGGAACGTGGAACTCACCACGGAAGAGAAAACGGTTCGGTACGTCCCAGGGGAGCCGCGAGCGCTCATTTGCCTGGATGATCGGGTTCTGGAAGTTACTAAAGTAGGAATTAAAGTCGTTCAAATCACCTCGCGATGAAGAGCGTACATAAGAAGCCGTAAACTCGTCGTTCTCGCGGAATTTGTAGCGCGCAGTAACCTCCAGCTCTCGGTAGCGCGAGCTACCTGAATTGTCCAATTGGAGCATGATGTCGTGACTCCCCGAGTCGATCGGGTTCAGGACAAACTCGCGCCGAGCTTGCCGTTGTTGGTAACCAACCCGCACAAACAGATTCTTCAACCACTCGCGATCAAGCTCGATGTTCCAGTTGACGCTGCGTGGGATGCGAAGCTTCGCACCCGTAAACTCAAAGCGCTGTCGTTCGGGTGACCCGATAACCTGCAAACCATCGGGTCCAAAGTGAGTCAGGATTCGATCCTGCAACTGAGAAAAGGTCGCGACGTTGAGATTGATGTTGTCATAGAAGATCCCAATGCCACCACGGACCACGGTGCGTCCATCAGCCAACGGCAAAAATGCGAAACCGATGCGCGGCGAAATATTGTTTTCGCCGACAACGTTGTCGCGGTCATAGCGAACGCCGTACTCAACCGTCAGGTGGCGATTCAGAGTCCACTTGTCATCAAAGTATGCGAGAAACTGTGTCTTATTACGGCTGAGCCGGCCATCGCCCTCATAGTCGAATTGTTGGCTCCTGGTCCCGTTGGCTCTCAGAATGCGCACGACATTGCTCGTATTGCGCCCGTCGAAAGTAACGTAACTGACTCCGCCGCCAACCTTCATCAAATGCGTGCCGGCAAAATTTGGCCCTTCAAAACTGTAAGTCTCCAATGCCTGATAATGTTTACTTCGCCGTGCCTGCTGGTTGAAGAAACTCCCTGAATTCTGATCCGGAGCAAAATTCATCGGCGCAATGCCTGAGCTGGGAAAGACATCAGCATCGAACTGCTCAATGCTGAAGGAAGACTCCAGCACTGATTTGTTGTTGATAACCCTCCGCTCGTTGACCGCGACCAGGAAGCCGCGCTGCTTGAAATTCGGCGTCACTCCCTGATGGTTGAAGGTATTCAGCCCGACGTGTCGCAGCTTTTCCGGAAATAAGGAAACTGTCGCCGTCAAGTGGTCATTCCTGCCGATTTCCCAATCGAGTTGCGACAGGGAGTCGAAGGTTTCGAGATCTGTATCGCGGCTCAGCGGTGGCAGATTCTCTACGGGTGTGCGAACAAAACGGTATTCGAATGATTGGAAAAACTTCAACTTGTCCTTAATTATGGGGCCGCTAAACGTTACCCGTGGTGTGAATGCTGCGATACCGGCAAAAGAACCACCGCGACGACGAAACCTTGGGAAGAAACTGGTCGCGTTTGCCTGGAACTTGTCTGATCCCGATCTCGTCTGCACCGAAATGACTGCGCTGGTCAATTCCCCGTACTCAGCCGCATAGGGATTGGTCAAGACCTCGACCGACTGGACTGCTTCGATCGGCAGGTTAATCGAAGACTCGCCGGTAACCGGGTCGGTGACGCTAGCGCTGTTAACGATCATCCCGCTCTGGCTGGAGCGCGCGCCTTTCAGATTCAACCTACCATCGGGCCCTCTGACTACTCCTGGAACCAACGGAATGGCATCCTGAAAGCGCTCGTTCACCAGCGGCAGCGTTTGTAACTTCTCTTGTTTGAATGATACCGGTTTACCTGCCGGCGTCGTCTTCAAGCCGTCTCCGTCCTCAACTACCGTGACATCTGCGGTGAGTCCCTCAAGCTCAAGGTTAATGTTCTCCACTGCGGTAGTGTCTTTTTGCAGTGTCACTGACTTCGTTTGCTGCTTGAAACCATTAAGTTCGATCTGCAAGGTATAATTCCCCCCGGCGAGATCCGCAAACTCATATTCTCCTTGTTCGTTGGTAACTGCTGACCGTGATGGCTGGCCTGAACTTGCAGGCGTCAATTTCAAACTTGCACCCGGTAATCTTTCACCTGCTCCATTAGTTGAGCTGACGCTGACTGTTCCCTGAAGCATGCTTGTTTGGGCCAGAACAGCTTGCGTGCCCGTTAGCGAAAGGGTGATGAATAGAGCGAACCTCACCGTCCAGCGCTGTGCGGTGCGGAGACGGAGCCTTGAGGTTGGTTGTACATTATTCTGGTGTGACATGTTTATTTCCTTCTTCAATCTCCGTCCTACACTGCTGGCCCAAAGAGTTTATGGCTGCGGAGGCAATTGCTCCTGAGAAACTGCCTGCGTTTTTCCCTGCGAAGAGATTCCTTTATTGACCAGGACCGTAATCTCAGCGCGACGATTCAGGGAGCGACCCTCTCGGGTGTTGTTCGCCGCGACTGGATCTGATGAACCGTAACCAAAAGGTTGGACCACTCGGTAAGGCGGCACACCGTGTTTGGTCACAAGGTAATCAATTACGCCCTTTGCTCTACGCTCACTTAGCGAACGGTTTCCTGCTGTTCGACCGGTTGAATCGGCATAACCCTCAACTGCGACGAGCCAGCCATTCAAGTTCTCACTCACAACGTCTGTCACTGCATCGATCTCTGCTTTGGCTGCGGGAGAAAGACGAGCGCTTCCGTTCTTAAAGTGCACCGCAATTGTTGCTAAGACCTGGTAATCATCGAGTGCATTGATCCGCGCATTCGCTGTGGTTGCATCGGACTCGGCCTGATCAGCCGTTGATTGTGCATTCGTCGCAGCGGCTACAGCAGAATTTGCAACACTGCCCAACTCCTCAACCTGTCCGGAGAGTCGTTGCGCATTTTGTTCAGCCTCACCAATGCGCTGCTGATTGTTTTCGGCCAGCGCCTGGGTTGAATTGGCAAGCGTCTCAACCGGGTCCACGCGCGACTCAAGTGCCTGAGCTGTCCTCAAATCCTGTTCATCGAAGCGAATACTCTTGGCTACTAGTTGGCCATCACTGTTACCTCGTCCCTCTGCTTCCAGCCTTAGACCCCGCCGGATCACATTTGCGTTAGACGTTCTGTCACCACGAAACAACCCTTTACGCACTTCCTTTACTTTGGTTTTCTCAGTTGCGACGATCACGGTTTCCGTACCGTTTGAGTCGCGAATGGTAAATGTATCGCCGTTGCGATTGATGACAATGCCTTCTATTTTCTCCTTCTTCCCTTCGGCGATCCCGCCTGTATCCAAGGCAAGTGCACTCGGGGGCACACTCAATGTAAAGCTGTCCCGGCCCAACGCAACGCCACAACATGTGAGTGCGATCGCCAGTGCGACAACCAGAATTCTTGTGTTCTTAATTTTCATCTATTCCTTCCCTTCGTTTTCTGCGCACAGCCTGAAGCTAACTGTTCGCATATTGTCCGATGGAGTTGACTACAACTACTTCAGCCATCTTCTTCAAGGTTGCGCTTAGCTCGTTCCCCAGGCCTCTTGACAAACGGAACACGAACTCACCCCAGCTTGGTCCCATTTGGTGGCGACCTTCTTGAGATGTTGGGTTTCGCATGTGGTTAACAAACACACGCGCAGCCTAGTTGTTGGATTTTAAGTGGAAAGGTGAGAGCTGTTTTCCGGATTCCTGCTTGAATGTTCTTTCTCTTGTGGTTATGCCTGGACTATTACTTGGTTTGATTTCCTCCGCGATAAGCGGCGGGGGTTAGGCCTGTGTACCTTCGGAAGTTGATGCGGAAACGCTCGTCACTATCAAACCCTACTCGTCGTGCAACTTCGGCGATTGAAACCTCGCTCTTCGTCAGGAGAATTTTGGCTTCCTCAACTCTACGTTCGGTGAGGTAACGATGAATGCTCTTCCCGGTGGATACCCTGAAGGCTCGCACAAGTCTCGCAGGCTCGATGCTCACAGCGCGGGCGATCTCCTCTATCGAGAGATTCCGATCGAGGCCCGGGTTGATGTAGTCGAGCGTTGTCTCCAGGAGATATTTAGGAAATCCTCCAGCCTCTTTGGCTGTGCATGTTTCTTCCGCGTAGTACTTGACGAGGTGTGCGGCCAAAGTTTCGATTAGTAAGTTCACGTATTTCCCAGCGCCACGACCGCTCGTCAGCTCTTCCTCCAACTGATAAATGGTTTGCTCGGCTAGCGAATCAACCGCGCCCAATACCGGGACTAGCGCTGGCGTTCTCCCGACTTCACTAGCGGCGCGAACAATCACTAAAGGGTTGAGATGTAGTTGTAGGAATTCGCAGGGCTCGACGTATGCTCCGTCGATTGAATAGCGGTACGGCGCTATGGTCATGTCGCCGCGACGCAGCGTTACTCGAGTACGCTTTTCGCCGCACCAAACTTCCACCTTTGACGGACCCTCAAGCTGAATTGAAATCGAATGCATGAGGAAACTTTGGGGCAAAACAACAATGTTGGATTGTCGATGGTGCTCAAATATGAAGTCGACAGGCAATCTGCTCCCTATCATTCGAGACGTCATTGATCCCATTGAATTCGACACAGTCCCGATCGTCTTAAGTACGTCTAGTTCAGTTCGTCGACCGAATCTACCCCTATGATCCTACGCTGAGTGACAGCACTCAATCCTGATCACTCTTCATGAAAGCAAAAGCTGGTCATCTTGAGCAACTGCAAGCAAGACGAGGAGACGTCACTTTGATTATGTTCGCATTTCCAATGAGGAAACCATAAGAAAAGAGACAAGCAGTTGAAGTCACAGATCAAGGTAATAAAGCGGAACCGGGAGATCATTCCCACTGACCACCCGGCGCCGTGCGAATCAAAGTCGGTTGAACAGAGCGCACGCGAAATCACAATCGTTATTAAAAACTGGATTGCCGAGTACAGAGAACATAAGCGCAGAATGGAGCGCGCATAGTCTGAACCGGTGCGGCAGCCTACTTCCGCACCTCGTGGCGAAGCGCCACCATGCCGCTCTCATAGGCCTTCACCTCCACAAGGTGCAAGGCAATATCCTTGTCGAGCCCCTCGCAGAATGAGATTCCATCACCGATGAGGATGGGCATGACCGAATAGCGAACCTCGTCGGCGAGACCGAGGCGAAGGCATTCTCCTGAAACTGCACCACCTCCAACGAACCAAATACTTGGGAAGGCTGGCTTCAATCGCTCATTCACCAGGCGCGCAAGGTCTCCTGAGTAGAACTCGACGGTATCCCTGGTCCTCGGCAGCTCGCGACTGGTGAGGACGAAGGTTGGCTTGTTGCCGTAGGACCAGCCGAACCCCTTGGCCTCAAACTCCAATGCGGTTTCGTAGGTTCGCGATCCCATCACGTAGCAGTCGATCGTCTTGAGGAACTCTTCAACGAACTCTGGAGACATGGTGTCCCCGTCTTCGAATTTGTCTGAGGTCTCGAGCCAGTCCACCCGTCCGTCCCTTCGGGCGATGAAGCCGTCGAGACTCGCAACCATGTGGATGGTTACGCGAGAATTCGTATTCGCCATTTTCGTGCCTCCACTCTGGGTGAACGAGTTTACAATACTACTGCTTGGAGCTCTCTTTAGCGACTCGGACCAGCGTATTCAACTCGGCTTGGACCACGAGTTATGCCACTCCGCGGTTGAACTGGTGAATCTGAGAATAGCTCTCGCTGTCGTTGGGGAAGCTCCCGCTCTTTACATCATGATCATAAGCATTTAGCGCAGCCTGAATAATATCGAACGCTTTTGCGTACGTCCTCAGGAACTTTGGCTTAAATCCCGGATTCAGGCCGATCATGTCCTGATACACGAGGACCTGGCCGCTCACATCGGGACCAGCGCCGATGCCAATCGTGGGAATCTTTATCAGGTTCGTCACTTGTCGAGCAGCTTCGGCGGGTACGCATTCGAGCACCAGCGCGAAACATCCAGCATCCTCAAGTTCACGGGCCTCGGAGGCAAGAATTTTGACCGCAGCGTTGGTGCGCGCTTGTATCTTCATGCCGCCGAGTCCGCGGACTGATTGGGGCGTGAGACCCAGATGGCCCATCACCGGTACTCCGGAGTCAACGATGTGCCGGATGACCTCGGCGTGGCCACGGACGCCTTCAAGCTTGACCGCATGAGCACCTGCGCTCATCAATTCGTGCACCGAATCCATCGCTTCCTTCAATCCTTTGCGGTAAGAGAGAAACGGCAAGTCGCCGACGATGAACTTGGACGGAGCACCCCTGGCAACGGCGGCGGTGTGCAAGGCCATCATTGGAGTGGTAGCCGAGAGAGTATTGGGAAACCCGTGCATCGTCATGGCCAGGCTGTCGCCGACCAGGATGCAATCGATGCTCGACTCTGCCACGGCGAGTGCGCTGGAGTAGTCATAGCAGGTAACCATCGAGATCTTGCGTCCTTCGTCCTTCATCTTTTGAAATTCAAGCACGTTCATCGCCGAACCACTCCTCTCCGGTTGCTACCTCGCATCAAAATAAATCTTCATTGGTTTCATGCATGCGATCAGAACAATGGCCAACGCGGCAACAAATGCGATCGCCAAATAACCGTCGGCATACGCCAGTGTGTAGGCTTGTAACTTAACCTGACCTCCCAGTAACAAAGCCGACCGTGCTTGCGCCTCCTCCGCTCCGACCGAACCAGGAAACAACCCGTGCGTGAGGAGCTGCACTCGTTCGCTTGCTAACCAATTTCCAGCTTCTACATGCAGGCCAATCATGTTGGAATGGAATTGCTCGCGGACTGAAATCAGTCTTTGCATGAGGGCCGTGCCAGCTTCTCCGCCGAACAGACGAATGCAGTGGATGAACGAAGCATAAGTGAGCACATTGATCGGGTTAGAAAGTGCGCCGGTGTCAAAGGCATTTTGCACGAACGACCCAACGAGCGCTGTAAAGGCTACCGCGAGGCCGAGTGCGATAACGATCTGCGAAACCAGGAAATTCCCACCTGACCACGCACTCGTTACTTGAGCATTAATCAGGCACGCGAGCGCCACCACTGTAAAACCGGACGCAAACACGAGCCTGTTATCAAACCGCCGCATCAAGCGCGCCGCTATGACTCCACTGAGTATGAGAGGCGGGATCAACCATAGCAACACCCGTCCCGTCTCCAGTGGTTTATAGTTTTGCGTCACAGTCAGGACCGCCGGTAGCAGGAAAGCAATTGCCAGCATGACGAAGCGAAAGCAGAACAGACAGGCACATATGAGCGCGGTGTTCCGGTTAACCAGGAACATTGGGTTCACCAACGGATTCGGCGAAAGCCACCTGCGAATCGCAGTCACGACTAACAAGAAACCTGCGGTGACCAGCAGCCCCACAAACACGCCTGAGTGCAGCCAATTTAGGCGTTCACCTTGATCGAGAGCCGCAAAGATCAAACTGAGGGCCAGGCTGCCATAGAGAAAACCCCTCCAGCTCAAGATGGGCTTAGGTCCCGAACGCGGCGGCGGGTTCGGTATCGAGAGATAAATGCAAACCATCATCAGCGGCGTTAACAATGCGCTTTGCCAGAAGATCCAATGCCACGATAGGTGCTCGACATACCAAGCTTCGAGTGATGTTCCAACGCTGGTCGCGCCCACAATGTCCATCGAATAGATGCCGATCGCATATATCACGTAGCGCATCGGCAAAGCGCGGAGCGCATAGCTCAACGTCAACGGATAAAACGTACCTGACGCAAGGCCACTGACCACCTGTAAGCAAAGCATGACTTGCAGGTTTGGCGAAAAGGGTATTAGAACCGAGCAGAGAACGAATATCGTGGCTGAAGAGAGCAGCACCCGTCGTGGACCAAGCAAACCACCGAGGTAGACGGAGAATGGACCCATAAACATCAAGGTCATGTTGTAAGCCGTGGGGATCCAACTCGCTTCATCGATTCCCAGACCCATGGCGCCACGAAGATCCGGCAGACCAACACTGATCAGACGCCCGTTCAAAGTGACGATGCCGGCGCCGAGGAATACCCCAAGCGTTCCAACATAGGGATTTTGACTGAGCGAACCAATGACTCGGGCAAAACGCGGCCGCGAAATATCAAACGTCGAAAGCAAATTCGATCTTGGGCTCAATGCTACGCTCATACTCGAAATCTCAGGAGAACCGTTCTCGTTGCGAGCCTAAACTTTACCTTTAGACTTTATGGTGATCTTCGCGATTACTGACATGCCGGGACGAAGTCGCTCGGCCAGCTCGGGACCAGGGTCGAGTACTATCTTTACCGGAATGCGCTGAACAATCTTTGTGTAGTTCCCCGTGGCGTTGTCCGGCGGTAACAGGGCGAATTGCGAGCCGCTGGCTGGAGCAATCTCCTCTACGTGGCCTCGCAGAATAACGCCCGGGAAGGTGTCTACAGTTATCTCTGCTCCGTCACCTTTAACAATATTTGTAAGTTGCGTCTCTTCATAATTCGCCTGCACCCAGATGGTGTTATCGACCAGCGAAATCACTTGCGTGCCCGGTGAGACCAATTGTCCAATTCTCACTTTTCGCTCGCCCACTATTCCATCGGTTGGGGCGACAATTCGTGTGTAGTCAAGATTCGTTTGCGCGACCTTGAGAGCTTCCTGTTTGGCGTCGAGGTCCGCCTGGAGTTGCTGTTCCTGAGCATCAAAAACCGCACGCTGTTTGATCTGCGCTTCAACTTCCGCGCTCTTGCCCGATGATTGTGCTTTAGCGCGCAGTCGTTCTGCCTGGCGCGACGCTACCCCGGCGTGTGTTTTTGACAGCTCTGCTCGCCTGATTTCGAGATAGGCTCGCGCCTGCGCTAACTCTGCTTTCCGGCTATCGAGGATGGCTGCAAAGCGTTCCTGATCAGCGACCACCTGCTCCAGTTTCTGTTTGGTGGCTGAGCCCATCTCAACCAGCGCTTCCTGGCGCTGTCTCTCCAGCCGAGTCCTTTCAGCGTCGGCTTGCGCGGCTGCGATGGCTGCTTCGGCATCAGGAATCTTTGCTTGAGCGGCTGCCACAGCGGCTTGAGCATTGTCTACGTCAGCCTCTGCGCCATTGATCGCCGCTCCGCTTTGAACGATGTCAGCGCCGGCCGCCTGAGTCCCGGCTTGCGCCTGCAAGATTCTTGCGTCTTGCAGTTCTTTCTGTTTCGCATTGTTTGTCAGAGCCGCCTGTGCAGCTTCCACGCCGGCTTGGGCCTGCGCAACCTGAGCCTTGAAGTCGTCGTCTTTCAACTGCACTAGCAGATCGCCGGCCTTGACTCTCTGATAATCAGTGACTGCAACTTGCGCCACTGTGCCGGAAACACGTGTGCTTAACGGAGTAATATCCGCTCTCAAAAAAGCATCGTCCGTTCTTTGTGTGCTGCCACTTCCTACAAAGCGATTCCAACCCCCGGTAATTCCAAGAAGAATGCCGGCTGCCAACAAGAGAACCAGTATAGGTACGAACTTTTTGAAGCTAATTCGACGCTCCGCGCTCGGATCAAGTGCGGGGGTGACATTCGCGGGTCTGTTATCATTCGGAGCGAGCTTGGCAGTTGTCCCGTTAGCGGATTCAACATTATTCCCGGTTGGTGCTGTCTGAGTCGTGGACTCTTCCTCGACGACGCTCGCCTCTTTCGTCCTGGTGTTTAGGGAGGGGTCAATCTTCTTGTCAGCCATGCTATTTGTCCTCTCCGAGCGCTTTCTCGAACTCAGCCTTAGCCGTCCAAAAAGCCAGTAAGGCCCGCTGGTATTCATGAGTTGCTTCAGCCAAAAATGCTTGCGACTGAAGTACATCAGACAAGAGCGCCTCCTGGAACTTGTAGCGACCTGTGCTCACGCGCAAGTTTTCTGTCGCTGAACTCTCCTCCAGCTTGGCTACCCGCAGTGCTTGACCACTCTGTTGCAGCTTTCTCAACTTATCGCCCACATCAATCAGAACCTGGTCCGCTTTTTCCTGTAAGCTGTTCTGTGCTTGCTCAACTGCCTTGTCTTTTTCGGCGAGTTGATGCTTCTTTCGACCCCAGTCGAAAATTTCCCAACTCACCACGACGCCGACATTGGCGAAGTTTTTCGGAATCACGGGAGCGTAGTTGCGGGGCGTTAAGTAAACGAAGCCAGCACTTATGTCGGGTATGTACTCCGACTTTTTGATGCGACGGTCCAGCGTCGCCTGTTCAATCGCTAATTTCGCCTGTTCAAGTTCAGGCCTACGCTCGAGGGCGATCTTTCTCGCGGTAGCAAGGTCGGTCTCGAATGGCGCAAACTCTGGAACACCTGCGACGTCAAATGAAGTATCTACAGATCGACCCAGCAGCGTGTTGAATTGCTCCTTTTGGGTGGCTAACTGGTTGGTTAACTCAAGCTGTTCATACTCGACTTTAGCGAGGCGTGTTTGCACGACGAGTAAATCCGCTTTGAGCGACACCTGCTGAACTACGTAATCGCCGGTGACTTTGTCCAATTCCTTGTATGACTTGAGGGCTTCTTCAACGCTGCTTAGGGCACTCCGGGTTTGCAGGATGGCGTAGTAGGTCTTCTTCACCTGATCGACCGTTTCATTTTGTTGCTGGCGTAGCTTCGCTTGCGCCATCTCGCGCGAGACTTTCTCCAACTTGATGTTTAGTCCGATCCGATATTGCTGCGTCAGCGGCTCTATAACGGAGGCGGCAAATATTGCCGTGGGTTTGCGGCGATCATTCAGGGTGAAGAAGGGTCCGAGGCCCGGAAACAAGTTGTTCGCGGGATTCGGCACCTTTAGTTCGTTGTTGGCGAGATTGCCAGAGACACTGGTATACGCATGCAATGAAGGAAGGCGGAAGGTCTTGGCAGCCGAGATGTCCTCATCAGCCCTCTCGACCTCAAGCTTTGCGATCTTCATCGCATGGTTTTCGCGTAAAGCCAGGGCGATCGACTGATCCAGGGTAAGTGACTCCCCAGAAGGAGGCGCAGACTGCTGAGCCTGAACTACTCCCCTCACCAGAAGTAATAAGAGCAAAGCGAAAGCCGGGAGATTCAGTAGTCTCACGGACATAAATTCCTCAATCTTTCATTGCCGGTCACTCAGGAATTCTGAGTTGGCAGTCGCATTCCCATTCGATTCATCATTGAGGCACCTCACCTCACTTGACCTTAGAATTGTAGTAATCGGTGGAAATGTTTTCTTTCCAAATTTCGCCAGAACCTGCTTGATTTTGCTTTGCTCGCCGCTTCCGTTTTTCTTTAGCCGGGAAGAGCCCGGGTCCGCGTGAAACTCTTAGCCTCGCCGCGTAGCGGCGAAGCCGAAACGCCCTTAACTTGCAGTGATCGCCTTTTTTGGGCAAAGCGAGCAAGCGTATACAGCAAAATCAAGTAGGTCTGAGCAGGATTCGGGAAGAACCACTGTGGCGCGTAGGCACAATATTCCTACGCTGATGCATCCGCTGCAGACAGGCCAGGAGAAAGGGACCGGACGAGCGTGAAAGGTTGGGAACGAGGAGCAACGTATGAAGAGTAAAGCAAAGAGGCCTAAGGTTGTAATCGTCGGCGGCGGCTTTGGCGGCTTGGCTGCAGCCAGGAAACTGGCGGGCAAGCCCGTGGATGTGACGCTTGTCGACCGCAAAAATCACCATACGTTTCAGCCGCTCCTTTATCAGGTGGCCACATCCGTCCTGTCAGCGGGTGAGATTGCGTCGCCTCTGCGCCATATTCTGCAGCGTGCGCCGAACGTCGAAGTGATCTTAGGCGAGGTCACGGACTTCGAGGCCGATGCTCGGCGTGTCCTTTTGAAAGATGGATCCGAACTTCAATATGACTATCTGATCGTCGCTGCCGGCGCTCGGCACTCCTACTTCGGTCACGACCAATGGGAGCACGACGCGCCAGGTCTGAAGACCATTGAGGACGCCCTGGAGATTCGCCGTCGCGTGCTGCTCGCATTCGAACGCGCGGAGCGGGAGGCTTATCTGACCGGTCAACAGGGTCCACTCAACTTCGCGATCATCGGCGGCGGGCCCACTGGCCTTGAGCTGGCGGGCGCGATCGCCGAGATTGCACGCCGAGTTCTCGCTCGTGAATTCAAATCGATAGACGCAACCAAGGCGCGCGTCATGCTCTTCGAAGGCTTGCCTCGTGTGTTGAGCGTCTACCCCGAAGATATATCCCGAAAAGCGGAAGAGCAGTTGAAAGAGTTGGGCGTCGAGGTGCGCACCAACAGCATGGTCACAGCAGTCGAGTCTAGTCGGATCAAGGTTGGCGACGAATGGATTCCTACGAGCGTGACCTTGTGGGCTACGGGCGTTGCTGCCTCACCGCTCGGCAAAAAACTCGCGGCGCTTGGTACAAACGTACAAGTCGACAGGGCTGGCCGCGTCCCCATCGCTCCTGACCTGAGCCTTCCCGGACGTCCGGAGATTTTCATCATCGGCGACTTGTCTTCGCTGAAGGATGCAAGCGGAAAACCCGTTCCCGGTCTTGGGGCGGCGGCGCTGCAAGAGGGCAGAACGGCGGCGGTTAACATCCTGCGTGACTTGCATGGCGAAGCGCGCCTACCGTTCAAGTACTTCGACAAAGGGACGATGGCCACCATCGGGCGCAAACGCGCGGTGGCACAGATCGGACGCTTGCACTTATCGGGTTATTTCGCATGGCTCATGTGGTTGTTTGTTCACCTCCTCCTGCTCGTCGGCTTTCGCAACCGATTGATGGTGATGCGCGAGTGGGTGTGGGCCTTCTTTACGCGCGAGCGCAGTGCGCGACTAATCACCGGCGACACGGACGCGCCGACCTGGAACCCACAACGAATCGAGGTCGCCGACGCGAGGCACGGAGATTAACCATGATGACGCCGCATGGGGTTGGCCTGACGATCCAATCGGAAGATAAGGAGTCCCAACAGTCATCGCCAACTATGGATTGGGAACCGACGCTCGGTGCAATCCGCAGAAATCAGGACATAGCGAGGGCAGAGTTTCGAAAACAGCGCAAGCGCCTCGGTGTACTCAGTGCCGAGCAAGAGACTGCAATCGAAGCCCTACTCATGTCCACGATAAACAATATCTCGCATCGGGTGGAGCGTTTGATTGAAACCATCGGCTGATCGGACAATCAAGATCCGCGATCGTGAGAAACCAACAATTCCGGCCACGTTACGAATCAGGCCTTCGGATCACGGCCAATTCTCAACCGAGTAGCAAAATCCAAAAACTTTTGCAAACGAGACGAAAGACGGTCCAGATGCGTCTTCTCTAGTATGTCCTCCCATGCGCCTACGTCATCACAAGATCGTCCGAGCAGTGTTGCTCTTCGCGTTCGCGCTGACATGCGTGGTCTTCGCGGGGCATGTTGCACCCGTGTTGGGAAATACTGATGGTGTGACCAGCATCTTCCGCCCTCTGTCACAACCAGCTCAAGAGATCAAAGAGCTTTCGCTGCTGGTGCTCGCAATCTGTGGTGCCATCTTCGTCGTAGTTGCCGGCCTGCTCGTTTACGCCATTATCCGCTTTCGACATCGCGCCGGAGATGAAGCGAGCGAGCCGCCACAAGTGTATGGGAGTAACCAGATAGAGCTCGCGTGGACGATATTGCCACTGTTGATCGTGTTCGTGCTGATTCTGGTCACGTCGCGCACGATTGCTGACATACAGAACCGACAGGCGCCACCGAGTGCGGTCCACGCCACCGTCATCGGGCATCAGTGGTGGTGGGAGATACGTTATCCGGAACTGGGCATCGTCACGGCCAACGAACTGCATGTGCCGACGAGCGATAGCGGTGGATCTCGGCCCACCTTTATCAAACTTCAATCGGCCGACGTGGCACACAGCTTCTGGGTGCCTTTACTTGCCGGCAAGACAGATCTCATTCCGAATCGCGAGAACCTGATGTGGATCGCGCCGACCCGACCCGGCATCTACCCGGGCAACTGCGCAGAATATTGTGGCACGCAGCACGCCCGAATGTTGATTCGCGTCGTCGTGCAGCCACCCGATGAGTTTCAACAATGGGTCAGAGACCAGCAACAGTCGGCTGCAATTGAGACAAGCGCGGCAGAAGGTCGCAAAACGTTCTTCGCTAATTCCTGTGTCAATTGCCACACCATCAGCGGCACGACGGCCCAGGGAAAGTTCGGTCCTGATCTTACTCACTTGATGAGCCGCACGACGCTGGCGGCGGGTGCAGCGCCGAATATGCCGGATAGCTTGCGCAAGTGGATCCGTGATCCGCAGGGCATCAAGGTGGGCAGTCTGATGCCCAATATGCAATTGACTGACGCAGAGGTGGACCAGGTCGTCGCTTACTTGCAAACGCTTAAGTAGAAGAGGAAAGCGGAATGGCAAGCCAGGAAATAGCACTAACACTTAACAGAGCACCAGGTACTTCGCTGGTTGATCGATTGCACCGACTGGTCGTCACAGTTGATCACAAAGAGCTGGGCTTGATGTACATCGGCACGGCCCTGATTTTCCTGGTGGTCGCAGGGTTGATGGCGGTGGCCATTCGCTTGCAGCTTGCCGTACCGAACAACACCCTTCTGGAACCTGAAGTCTTCAATCGTTTTTTCACCATGCACGGGACGGCGATGGTCTTTCTGGTGGGCATGCCGATTATTGCGGGGCTTGGCAATTATCTCGTGCCGCTGATGATTGGCACGCGCGACATGGCCTTCCCACGCCTGAACGCCTTGGGCTATTGGATGTTCGTCTTTGGCGCCCTGCTGCTCTACTTCTCTTACCTGGGTGCGCCGGGACTAAATGGTCACGGGTCTGCGCCAGACGTCGGATGGTTCGCTTACGCACCCCTCACCGGACGCGCTTTCTCGCGCGGTCATAGCACCGACTACTGGATCCTTAGCCTGTTGCTCACGAGCGTTGGCAGCACGGTCTCGGCCATCAACGTAGTAGTGACTACTCTCACGCTCCGTTGTCGCGGGATGAAGTTGATGCGCATGCCGCTTTTTGTCTGGATGATGCTCGTAACGAATTTCATGATCATCCTGGCGCTGCCCTCACTCTCAGCGGCGCAGATTATGTTGCTGATTGATCGTTACCTCGGAGGTCATTTCTTCGATACGCAATCAGGCGGCTCGGCTGTGCTTTGGCAACACTTCTTCTGGATCTTCGGTCATCCGGAGGTCTACATCCTGATTATTCCGGGATTCGCGTGTCTGTCAGAGATCATCCCGGTGTTCTCGCGCAAACCGATCTTCGGCTACCCCGTGATGGTGGGAGCGACGACGATGATCGCCTTCATCAGCTTCGGCGTATGGGCGCATCACATGTTCACGGTCGGAATGACTTCGGTCGGCAACACGTTTTTCGCAATCTCAACAATGCTCGTTGGAGTACCGACCGGGATCAAGATCTTCAACTGGCTGGGCACAATCTACGGCGGGAAGATTCGACTGGAAATACCGATGATCTTCTGTCTCGGCTTCCTGTTTCAGTTTCTGATTGCCGGTTTGACGGGAGTCATGCTCGCAGTTACGCCTTTCGACTGGCAGCTTTCGGATTCTTATTTCGTTGTCGCGCACTTTCATTATGTTTTGATTGGTGGGCTCCTCTACGCGATCTTCGCCGGCCTCTACTATTGGTACCCGAAAGCGGTCGGTCGATTGCTCAACCGTAAATTGGGGTTATGGCATTTCTGGCTCTTCACGATCGGTTTTCATCTGACTTTTGACACGATGCACTTCTCCGGTCTGCTCGGAATGCCACGACGCATTTTCACATACGACATCGGGCGAGGCTGGGAGATGCTCAACCTCATCGGCTCAGTCGGCGCGATTTTTCAGGCCGTCGGGGTTCTCTGTCTGGTTATCAACCTAATTCGCTCACTCAGGCACGGCAAGGTCGCGGGCAATGATCCGTGGGATGCGTGGACGCTTGAATGGGCCACTACTTCGCCGCCACCCGTCTACAACTTCGAGAACATACCCGTCGTTCGCAGCCGTCGGCCGCTGTGGGACGTGAAGCACCCAGAAGACCCCGATTGGAAATATGAGGATAGCGGAGAACAAGGAGAATCGATTCGATGACGAACGAAGCCACTTTGCCTCTGGCGTCAGAAAGGACCGCGTGGAAACTGCCCTCGAGCCGTAAGGTCGCGGTCGTCTGTCTTATCCTCACCGAGACTTGCCTCTTCTCGATCTTCGTAGTCGCGTACCTTTTCTATCTTGGCAAGAGCTTGACTGGCCCGACGCCGCGCGAGGTGTTGGAACTGCCTGTGCTTTCCACGATCTGCCTGCTCTCAAGCAGCGTCACGATCAAATTGGCGGAGAGTGCCTTCAAAAAGGACTGGGAGAGACTGTTCAGGATCCTGTGGGCGTTAACTGTCGGGCTCGCTGCCATATTTCTGGCGATGACTGCTCTCGAGTGGCGCAGGCTGATCTACGAGAAGGGTCTCACCATTAGTACAAACCTCTTTGGCACTACGTTCTATTCACTTGTCGGGCTGCACGCCAGCCACGTGATCGTTGGACTGTGCCTTTTACTGGTGGTCTTTATCTTCAGCCTGACAGGAGATCTGACGAAGATGCATAGCGAGCGCATCCAGATGATCTCCTGGTATTGGCACTTCGTCGACGCAGTGTGGGTCGTCGTATTTACGGTCGTGTATGTGATTGGGCGTTAAGGTGAAGATGATGTCTGAACAAGAGAGCGCGATGAGAGCCGACAATATGATCGAAATCCCAGCTTCGACGCCGTGGCCTTTTGTCACTGCCTTCGGTCTTGGGCTCATCTTCGCAGGATTAGTGACGAGTTTGGCAGTCAGCGTCGTCGGCCTTGTTGTTTTGTTGGCGGGCGCTGTTGGTTGGTTTCGCAATGTTCTTCCGGTACAGGAGGAGGAATCAGTCAAAGTAGTTCGCACCTTGAGCGTCGCAATTTCTACACGCTCCCTACGAAGAGTAGACCACCTTGAACCCGGTGCGGAAGGTCATCGCGTCTACATTCCCGTCAAGCTTCATCCCTACTCGGCCGGTCTATTTGGCGGTATTGTCGGCGGTATCGGAATGGCGATCATCGCTTGTCTCTATGGGCTGATCGCTCAAGGAAGTCTGTGGTACCCAGTCAACCTACTCGCGGCTGCGGCCCTGCCATCTTTGGCTGAGGCTGGTCCAGCAGAATTGAAAGCCTTTCACCTGTCGGGTTTCGTTGTCGCGCTCTTGAGTCATGGAATCATTTCATTACTTGTAGGTCTACTCTACGCGGCGATCCTGCCGATGATGCCTTCGCGCTTCACTGCCTTCTGGGGAAGTTTCCTGGCTCCGGTTTTATGGACTGCGCTTGTCGCCTCGACTCTGCGCCTAATTAATCCAGCGCTCAACGCGAGAATCGCGTGGGGATGGTTCATCGCGTCGCAAGTGGCTTTTGGGTTGATTACCGGTTTCGTCGTCGCTCACTCAAAAGAGGTCGAGACTGCACAGTCGTGGCCGTTAGCAGCGAGAGCCGGAGTAGAAGCGCCGGGTCTCATACCCGAGCAGGAGGAAGAGCGATGATTGCGAGATTGCAAATCGGACTCGCTGCTTCAGTCGGCATTGCCATCACTCTGTTGGCAGGCTGCAGCGTCCGTCTGCCCGGTCAACCAAACGAAGCTGAACGCTGGCGCGCGCCTGCTGAAATCACTGACTTCAAGCAACTCTACACCCAGAACTGCGCCGGCTGTCACGGCGTGGACGGAAAACTTGGCGCAGCGCGTTCCCTTAACGACCCGCTCTATCTGGCCTTCGTCACGGACGACGCAATGTGCCAGGCGATCTCAACAGGCCGGGCCGGAACAAATATGCCCGCTTTTTCTGAACAGGCTGGCGGCCATCTCACGGACCAGCAGATCGAATTGATCGTTACCGGTATGCGAGCGCAATGGTCCAAGCCCGACGACTTCAAAGGTGTCGACCTTCCTGGCTACAGCGTCAACGAAACGGCGACACCGAGTGGTCCACCCACCGCAATCAACAGCGATATCTCGGCGCAGACTTCCCAGACTGGCGATGCTCTACGGGGCGCCGCAACTTACAAAACCTATTGTGTGAGTTGTCACGGAACAAATGGCGAGGGCGGATCAGCGGGCTCGATAGTTGACCCTAACTTCCTAAACCTGGTCAGCGATCAAGGCCTCCGCACGACTGTCGTCGTCGGGCGCGCTGACATGGGAAAGCCCGACTGGCGCGGAAATGTGCCGGGCCATCCCATGGCAGCTCAGGAAATAAGTGATGTCGTCGCGTGGCTCGCGGCGCACAGGAAAATGACAACTGAAGCCTTCAGCAAAGTCGACCATTCGGCTTGCTTGAACATGAAATGACTGGGATCAGAATTGATGATGGAGGAACAAAGGCCATGGCAGTCAAAGAACTTGAAGTGATAAACGAGAAAGCACCGGAGAGACTACACATTGAAATGCCGCGGCGCGCGTTTCTGCTCAAGCTCGGTTTTCTGCTGAACGGTATTGCTGCCGTGTTTGTGGGCGTGCCGGTCCTCGGCTACCTGCTTTCGGCCTTCCGTAATGATGGCGGGTTCACATCATGGATTTCGCTTGGCTCGCTTGCAACGTTCCCTGAGAACCAGACGCGCATGGCGAAATTCCGCAATCCCTACACTCGACCATGGGACGGCCAGACAGCCGACATTCCCTGCTGGGTGCGGAGGATGGAAGGTGAAACGTTTCAAATCTTTGCTATCAACTGCACTCATCTTGGGTGTCCGGTGCGTTGGTTTCAGGAGTCGCACCTATTCATGTGTCCGTGTCACGGCGGCGCTTTCTACGAAGACGGTTCGCATGCATCCGGGCCGCCGCCGCGTGGACTTTATGAATACAAATACAAGATCGATGACGGGCAACTGTGGATACACGGTGGCCAGCTTCCGACACTGAACCAGCCGGCTTAGTGACGAACGACGAGCGGATGCTGCTCACCGAGGGAGAGAACGAACATGATTGAGAGATTGCGGAGAGTAGCGATCTGGATTGACGATCGAATCTATATAAGCAAGATTTTCGCGGCGACTGCGGGTCATACCGTGCCGCGCACCTCGGGCAGTTGGTTTTACGTTTTCGGCAGTGGCACGCTGCTCTGCTTCATGATCCAGATCGTGACCGGAATCTGTCTCGCTTTAGTCTACGTCCCTTCAGCGGGCCAGGCTTACACCAGCCTGGAGTACTTGAACTATCAACAGCAGCTTGGTTGGTTTCTGCGCGCCATGCACAACTGGGGTTCAAATTTCATGGTCGCGATCATGTTGGCCCACCTTATCCAGGTCTTTCTGTTTGGCGCCTTCAAATACCCACGCGAGATGACCTGGATCTCCGGAGTCGTACTGCTGCTCTGCACACTCGGCATGGCGTTCACCGGCCAGGTGCTGCGTTTCGATCAGGATGCATATTGGGGCCTCGGGATTGGCGCAGCGATGGCCGGCCGCGTGCCTTTAATGGGGCCGGCAATTGTGCACATGATGCTCGGCGGGCCGATCATCGCGGGTGAGACTCTTTCGCGCTTCTTCACTCTGCATGTCTTCGTCATTCCGGGAAGCATCCTGGCCATCGTCAGCCTGCACCTCCGGTTGGTGCTGACGAAAGGGATCAACGAATACCCGGTCCCCGGCAAGCCGGTGAGGAAAGAAACCTACGCGGAGGAGTACGAAGCGGAACTGAAGAAGAGCGGCGTTCCCTTCTTCCCGAAGGCGATTAGCAAGGATTTGATTTTCAGCGGTCTTGTGCTGTTGTGCATCGTTTTCTGCGCGGCCTACTTCGGTCCGGAAGGCCCGCACGGCATCCCTGATCCCACGCAGATTAATACAGCTCCAAAACCAGACTTCTTTTTCCTCTGGCTCTATGGCGTGTTGTCGTTAATGCCGGACTATATGGAAACAGTCGTAATGCTGACTGCTCCGTTCATCGTCATCGGTATTTTGTTCGCCGTGCCTTTCATTTCAAACACGGGCGAGAAAAGTCCGCGCCGCCGTCCGGTCGCAGTGTTGAGCGTGCTCCTTATATTAATAGTGCTGGGTGCGTTCAATTATCTCGGCACATTCGCGCCGTGGTCACCCAAGATGGAAGCGTGGACCAGCGCGGCCACGCCCACGAACTATCTGGAAGGACGTTCGCCACTCGAACGGCAGGGCGCCCTGGTTTTCCATAACAAGCAATGCATTAACTGCCACAGCGTAGGTGGCGAAGGAGGTTTGCGCGGACCGGCACTCGACAATGTGGCCACGCGCTTGACCGGGGATCAGCTCGTGCGCCAGGTGATTCAAGGCAGTGGCAACATGCCGGCCTACGGCAAGAACTTGAGTCCTCCGGAGGTGGCTGCGCTGGTTGGCTTCATGAGCACACTGCACAAGCCAACGGAAGCGCCGGCGCGCGATTCGACTCGGCCCACACAAGCAGCGGCCCGGGACATGCAAACAAACGCAACCGCGCAAATGGCTAGTACGAAGCCGTGACTATGAGCTTAAACCACGAAATTTCTGCTGCGCCGCCGGTAAGAGGATTGGGCCGCGTGATGTGGATCACCCCCACCACCACGGAACGGGAGGTTGACCCCAGGAAGGTTATCCGGTCCGCCGCGGTGACTTGTGCACTTGAGAGAACCAGCGCCTTTCTCACTTTGGCCAAGCCGGAGATCACCCTGATGGTAATGATCTCTGCCGGGGTCTCGTGCCTGATGGCGTTTAAGTCCATAAATTCCCTCGTCCTTCTGCACACCATCCTGGGTACCGGGTTGGTGGCTGCCGGTGCGGCAAGTCTTAATCAGTTCATGGAGCGCGCGCTGGATGGAAACATGCGCCGCACTTCTAACCGTCCGTTGCCTGCGGGAAAACTCAGCGCCCGAGCAGCGTTCGTGTTTGGTATTTCGCTCTCGGTTGCGGGAACGATCTATCTAATTCATTTTCTCAACATGTTAACTGCGATGCTGGGTCTCTTGACTCTATTGAGCTATCTATTCGTCTATACACCGCTGAAACGCCAGACCAGGCTTTGTACCTTGGTCGGGGCCTTCCCCGGCGCAGCGCCAATCCTGATGGGTTGGGCCGCAGCCAGAAACAATCTGGCGCCCGAAGCTTGGGCGCTTTATGCCATTCTCTTCCTCTGGCAGTTTCCACATTTCTATGCGATCGGTTGGCTGTACCGCGAAGACTATGCGCGAGCGGGAATGTTAATGCTTCCAGCGGTTGACGACGAAGATGGCCGGACTACATTTCGTGCAATCTTGATCTCGACGCAACTGCTGATCGTTGCGAGTCTCGTGTTGCCAGTCATTGCACCCATCGGCCCTCTATACTTTCTACTCGCGATAATTCTCGGACTCGCCTTTTCCTATGTTGCCTATCGAGCCTCCGTTTCTCGATCAAAGGCAGCGGCGAAACAGCTCCTGCACGCCTCCGTTATCTACTTGCCGCTGCTATATCTCGTAATGCTGATAGATAAGATCAAATAAGGAGAGCCGGCCGCCGGGAATGCAGCGATGGATACCATCACAGATGCTGTCTTTAGTTCATGGAATCTCGATCCATGGTTGCTGATTCCAGCCCTCGTATTTGGTCTGCTCTATGCGCGCGGATGGAGACGACAATACAAACGTGCTCCAGACCGTTTCGGTTTCCCGCGGCTAGTTAGCTTCTATGCGGGACTGGCAGCCGTTCTCTTCGCTCTAATCTCGCCACTCGATACGTTCGCCGGATGGCTCCTGACCGTACACATGATTCAACACCTGCTGTTGATGATGGTTGCGCCGCCGTTGATTCTCTACGGAAATCCTTATCTGCCACTCCTGGCCGGGATGCCTCGCAGATTTCTGAAAGATGGCGTTGCGCCGTTCTTAGCGTCCGTTACATTGCGCAAGGTTGGCGGCTTCCTCACGCATCCCGCTTTCTGCTGGACTGCGTTCGTCTTTGCGAGCATCGCCTGGCATACGCCGCCGATGTATCAATTCGCACTCAGCTCTCCAACGTGGCACGCAGTCGAACACTTTTGCTTTCTCACGACCGCGCTGCTCTTCTGGTCACCCGTCATCCAACCTTACCCCCTGGTGCCCCAAATGCCGCGTTGGACCATGATTCCGTACCTTTTTCTCGCCGATTTTCAGAACACTGCGCTCGCGGCATTCTTTATGTTCTACGAGCGCGTGCTCTATCCGGCTTACGAGACAGTTCCACGCCTCAACGGTATGACTGCCCTGGAAGACCAGGCGGCTGCAGGGGCGATTATGTGGGTGGCTGGTTCGATCTTTTTCCTGATACCAGTTGGCCTAATCACGATCGAAGTGTTGAGCACGAAGCGAATTCCGCGTCTCCGCAAGCGTCTTGTCCCTGGGCAATCGCAGTTAAGCGAACGCAGAGAAAAACGAGCGGGAAAGCAAAGTCGCAGACCTCCCGCATCGGTCGACTTGCTTTCACTGCCGCTCATTGGTTCGATTCTGCGTTGGCCCCACTTTCGTCGGTCTGTTCAAGCTGTCATGTTTCTGCTGGCGATCATAGTCGTTGCCGACGGATTGTTTGGACCGCAGATGGGCCCGATGAATTTGGCGGGGGTGTTGCCTTGGACGCATTGGCGCGGCCTGTCAGTGATTGCTTTACTGGCGATGGGAAATGTCTTCTGCATGGCGTGCCCATTTAACTTTGTTCGTGATCTTGGTCGTCGCCTGCTACCTGCTTCGTGGGTCTGGCCGCGGCGTTTGCGTTCGAAATGGATTGCCATCTCGCTTCTATTTGTTTTTTTCTGGGCCTATGAGGCCTTTGGCTTGTGGGACAGTCCGAGTTGGACGGCGTGGATGATCGTGGGTTATTTCACGGCCGCGTTGATCGTTGACGGCCTGTTCAAAGGAGCGAGTTTCTGTAAGTACGTTTGTCCAATTGGGCAATACCAGTTCATCCAATCACTCATTTCGCCTGTGGAAGTAAGTGTGCGCAGCCTCGATGTCTGTCGAACTTGTAAGACGCACGATTGTCTTCGCGGTAACGACAAACAGCGCGGCTGCGAGTTGCAACTCTTCCAGCCGCAAAAGACCAGCAACATGAATTGCACCTTCTGCCTGGACTGTGTACACGCTTGCCCGCATGAGAACGTCTCGCTGCTTGCGGTACTCCCCGGAACGCAACTCGTCCGAATCGAAGGGCGTAAGCGCTCGCTGCGATGGTTCAGACGCTTCGATGGCGCGGTGCTGATCTTTCTTCTCGTGTTCGCGGCCTTCGTCAACGCGGGCAGCATGATGGAGTCAGTACAACGGCAGGAACAGACTTTGCAAATGACGCTTCACACCGGCTGGTTCCACCTTATCCTCCTCGTCTCTTTTCTGCTTGCGTTGGTGGTGGTTCCGGCGATGTTGGTCGCCGGCTCTGTTTCGCTGGCAAAGATCCTCAGCGGTCGACATATCAGATGGAGAGAGTCCGTGTCGACCTTCGCCCAGGCTTTTGTGCCGCTGGGTTTCAGCATGTGGCTAGCACACTTTTCTTATCACCTGGTGAACGGCGCTCTGACAGCGGTTCCTGTCATTCAGCGCGTGGCAACAAGTGCCGGATTGAGTATTCTCGGCAAGCCGGACTGGTCGCTTTCTGCTTCGATGTCTAGTGTTGATTGGCTGCCGTCAGTGCAACTGTTGGTGCTGGGGCTTGGGTTTCTGTTCACACTTTACGTCGCGTGGCGTGTCGCGCGTGGAGTTCATCTTCAATTCGCGCGTACCGTTGGGCTGGTGGCCCCGTGGGCGGTGCTGGCGCTTGTGCTTTACTCGGCAGGAGTCTGGATCGTTTTTCAGCCGATGCAAATGCGCGGCATGATGATGGATGGAACCACTGAATGGTGCATAAGCGAATGACCCGAGCAAGAAGCAAACGCGCAATTGCGCACCATCTGGTGAATAGAGTGCTGCCACTAGTCGTTTCGATTCTCACGATGGGCATTAGTATTCGAGCTGACGGCGGAAATGTCTTGTGGCAACAAACCATGGGCTCGATTACAGTCACTGCCTTCACTACTCAGAGCCCGTTGCGGCCAGGCCCGGCAGACATCAGCTTTTTGGTTGAGAACAACGAGCAATCGCGACCTATTCTTGATGCACAGGTATTTGTCACTTTTCAGAGTGAAACAGGCGTAGCCATGGGGACAGAAGCAACTCACGCACAGGCGCGGAACAAACTTCTTTATTGCACCCTGATCGATCTACCAAACCCAGGCCATCGGAAAATGACTTTGCTCGTTGTGCACGCCGCGGAGCGCATTGAATTCGTAAGCGATCTCGCGGTCAGCGAACCCCAATCACCGCTCATCGCAAACTGGAAGCTTATGGCCTTTCCTTTCACGATCGCGATCCTGTACATCTTTCAACAGGGTCTCGCTTGGAAGAGGGATGCTACTGATCGATGACTGATGAATGAGGGGTTATGGACTGTGCAAGATGAGGGGAAGATGCCGGGCAGAGCTTGAATGAAATCTCGCCACTTGAGTAAGCCCAAAGTGGGAGGCGTTCAATTAGCACATCTGCTGAGAGGCTTTTCACAAAAGTCAGTGAAGAGACTTAACGCCGAAGGTGTTGGCTAATTCCAGCCCAGGGTTTCCTACCCTGGGTAATCAAGCCGTCATTGATTCCTTACTCTGAAAGAGTTCCATTCGTTACCTTAACTCTTTCAGAGTAAAAGCTGTTGGGTCGCCTGTGCCCCAGGGTAGGAAACCCTGGGCTGGAATTAGCGAACACCTTCGGCGTTAGATTCAATCACCGAACCTTGAGAAGTCCTGCCAGCAGACTCCTTGTGCAAAGCTCTGCTGGAACGGTACGTCGCAAGCCGGCCGTAACTCTCGCCGCCACCACTCACGCAAACAAAACGCAAATTATCGATATTTTCGCACGATGCAGGAAGATTGTGCGTCCCTCGCCTGGTTAAACTTCAAATCGTGGACCGGATCAGTTCCGCCATGCCGAGGGCAACACATAACCCGGCGGCAATCCGAGCCAGGCGGTCACCAAAAGAAGAATGCTGGCTTTGAGATACATAATCGCGATTCTGGGTTTCCTAATAGTGACCATGACCCTGTGGGATGCGTTTGAGGTGATCATCCTACCCCGACGCGTTACGCGTCGCCTTAGGTTTGCTCGGCTTTTCTATCGCTTCACCTGGCGGTTGCGATCGATGGTCGCGGAATTAATCCCTCTCGACAGACCGCGAGAAAATTATTTGAGCTACTTTGGTCCGCTCTCACTGCTACTGCTGCTGACTGCATGGGTAACCGGACTGGTTGGAGGCTTTGCCATGATGCAATGGGGCCTTCAAGATCGGCTGAATGTCGTAGAAAGTGCAGCGCCGTTCAGCACGTATTTTTACTTGAGCGGCACCACCTTCTTCACGCTTGGGCTAGGGGATGTGACTCCGTTGGGTAGGTTGGGAAAGGAGCTGGTGGTGATCGAAGCTGGTTTAGGCTTCGCTTTCCTTGGAGGCGTCGTCACTTACCTGCCCACGATCTACCAGGCGTTTTCGCGGCGCGAGGTAGGTATTTCTCTGCTCGACGCCCGCGCAGGCTCGCCCCCAAGCGCCGGAGAATTATTACGGCGGAACGGTAATGATATGTCAGGACTCGAACAGTTGCTCGGTAAGTGGGAAGGGTGGTCAGCAGAACTGCTCGAGAGCCATATCTCGTATCCTTTTCTGGTTTACTTCCAGTCGCAGCATGCCAATCAATCGTGGTTGGGAGCGCTGACCGCCATCCTGGATACATCTGCCCTCGTAATTGCTGGCATCGATGGCGCACCGATTCGCCAGGCAAAGCTGACATTTGCCATGGCTCGTCACGCCGTAGTCGAGTTAACTCAAAATTTCATCCTTTCGCCGCCAGCACCGGCACCTGATCGCCTGCCTCCTTCGAGTTTCACAGTGTTGCGGAAGATGTTGGCGGAAGCCGATATCAGCATGCGAGCCGGCACGGCAACTGAACAGAAACTTTCTGAGTTGCGGCAAGTGTACGAACCATATGTCCAGGCTCTGAGCGAGTACTTATTGATTTCACTGCCGCCATGGTTCCGGGTCAACGTCATACCGGATAGCTGGCAGAGCAGCAATTGGCAGGCGTTGATTCCTGCTGTGACAACGGAGAGGGGTGCAATTCCTGAGTCGAAGGTTTTGGCGACTGAATCAATCACAGCCAACACCTTATGACGCGAATTGCTGAGCGTAGCAGCGATGGACTCCGGATACATTACCGCCCTGGCCGCCCTCGGTGGCGCAGCACTAGGCGGGCTCACTTCGTTCGCGACCTCGTGGATTACCTTGCGCACACAAATGAAGGCGCAGCGAACTGCCAACAGTAAATCCAACCGACAAAAACTCTATAAAGCGTTTATCGATGACGCTGCCAAGACTTACGGTGATGCGTTGATTCATGACAAGCTTGAAACAACTGGTTTGATCGACCTGCATGCGCTGGTCAGCCGAATGCGGATCATGTCATCTCAACCGGTTATTGAAAGCGCAATCAAAGTCGTCAAGGTAATAACGGACACCTACAGCCAGCCAAACAAGACTCCTCAAGAGATAGAGGCAATGATTAGTAACGGGAGCGTAGATATCTTGCTTAGTTTTGGCGAAGCGTGCCGCGAGGAGTTTGAGCAGAGTCTACAAATTTAATAGCGTCGGTGATTCCAAAGGACTTAAAATCCGTTGCGCGCCTCATCTCAACCCACAACCTCCGACGCGGGAAGCTGAAACTAGACGAGTGCCCATACCGCTGGCCCAAGCGGGCACGATCGTATATTAGTCCTCTCGATCTGATTTTCCCAACTGGCCAATATGTGACCAGAAAAAACCAGCACACGATGGTGGAAAACGTACGCTAGCCCGGTTGGTTGACTGACATCTTCCTTCTCGAAATGCATCTCCAGCGTCTCAACCGAAATGCCAGGCAGACCGCTGAGATTGAATTGTCTGGTTTCATGACCAGGTTCTCGTCCATCAGCTAATTGCTTCTTTCAACGACGCGCCTGCAGCTTCACTCAGGGATTCGCTCGGTCTCGACGCGGAGCCGTCGTCTTGTTCGTCGAAAATTGGCGCGACCCCGTCGCGGGCCAGTTTGTACTCAACGGAATCCACCAACGCGCGCCAGCTCGCTTCGACGATATTGGCCGACACGCCAACCGTGCCCCACTGTGCATCTGGGTCACCTGAACAGATCAATACCCGCACCAGACTCGCCGAGCCTGACAGATTGCTCGTAATGACGCGTACCTTGTAATCAACCAGATGCATCTCCGCGAGCGAGGGATAAAACCCTTGCAGAGCGCGGCGCAGAGCATTATCCAACGCGTTGACTGGTCCATTGCCGCTGGCCGCCGTATGTTCGACGCGGTCGCCCACCTTGACCTTCACGGTTGCTTCGCTCATCGGCATCAGGGCGCCGCGATGTTCATCAATCACGCGAAAGCCAAGCAGTTCAAAATATGGACGATGAGCGCCACGCAGCTTCGACACCAGCAGTTCGAAACTTGCTTCCGCTGCCTCAAACTCGTACCCGTCGTGCTCCAGCCGTTTCAACTCGTCGAGCACGCGTTTTTCATCCCTGAGTACAACGCCCAGTTCTCGCGCCTTGGCAAGAAGATTCGCTCGCCCGGCGAGATCAGAAACCAGTATGCGCCGCCGGTTGCCGACCGCTTCCGGATCGATGTGTTCGTAAGTCATCGGATTGCGTTCGACAGCCGACACGTGAATGCCGCCTTTATGCGCGAACGCACTGTCGCCGACGAAAGCCGCACACGAATCGAGCGCGAGGTTTGCGATCTCGCTGACGAAGCGTGACGTTTCACGCATCTTCTTCAACTGCTCGGGGCCCAGAACGGTACGGCCGAGTTTTAATTCCAGATTGGGAATCACGGCGCAGAGGTTTGCATTGCCACAACGTTCCCCGTAACCGTTAATTGTTCCCTGCACGTGTACTGCCCCCGCAGAAACAGCGGCGAGAGTGTTGGCAACTGCAAGTTCGCCATCGTTGTGACAGTGAATACCGAGCGGTACATCGATCTGCTCGAGCACTTCGCGCGTCACGCGCGCGACGGTCTCAGGCAGACTGCCACCATTGGTGTCACACAACACGATCCGGTAGGGACTCGCGGCCGCAGCAGCGCGCAAAGTAGCCAGGGCATACTCAGGATCTGTTTTATAGCCGTCAAAGAAGTGCTCCGCGTCATAAATTACACACGACGCACGGGCCGATAAATACCTCATTGTGTCTGCGATAATTTCCAGGTTCTGTTCTGGACTGAGACGCAGAGCGTCTTTCACATGCAGGAGCCATGACTTGCCGAAGATCGTAACGACCGGCGTCTCCGCCTTGAGCAACGACTGAATGCTTGGGTCGTCGTCGCAGCTAAGGGTATGACGACGCGTCGCACCGAATGCGGCAACGCGTGCGCGCGTCAACTTCAAATCGCGCACGCGTTCGAAGAAAGCCAGGTCACGCGGATTCGAGCCAGGCCACCCGCCTTCGATGAAGTCCACTCCAAGCGCATCGAGTTGTTCGGCGACGCGACACTTATCCTCAACTGAAAAGTTGACGCCTTCGCCCTGTGATCCGTCGCGTAGGGTTGTGTCGTAGATTTCTATTCGGTCGGTCATAGTTCCTTTCGTCAAATACTCGGCCAAACAAATCAATCTTACGGCGGACAATTCGCAATTTTGATTAAGAGCGGGGGCAAGCCCGCCTTCCTGACCCGGAGACTCTTAAGATTGCCATTAGTCTCATCCTTGAAAGCCTCTCAACCTTGAGTGACCATTCAGTAAGTGCAGCTCAAGGTCAGGAAGGTGGGCTCGCCCCCGCTCTTAGCGATACGTTAGCAGGCTCGCCATCAGTCACCGCACCCAGACTACTGCTGGAAACAAGACTGGCGTATTTTGCCAGGACGCCGCGTGTATAACGCGTCGCGCGCGGGCGCCACAGCGCGCGACGTCGTAGCAATTCTTCCGCGGAGATGTCGAGTTGCAATAACCTCGCTTCTGCATCGATAGTTATTGAGTCTCCGTCTTTCACCAGGGCAATCGTGCCGCCTAAGGCAGCTTCGGGAGCAACGTGTCCTACCACCAGGCCGTGGGTTCCGCCGGAGAAGCGACCATCGGTGATTAGTGCCACCGCGTCGCCCAGTCCGGCGCCGATGATGGCGGAAGTCGGCGCGAGCATTTCGCGCATTCCCGGACCACCCCGCGGCCCTTCATAACGAATTACCACGACTGCGCCCGCTTTGATCTCTCCCGACAAAATCGCCCGCAGACAGCTCTCCTCCGAATCGAATACTCGCGCCGGGCCGGTGAACCTTGGATCTTTCACTCCGGTAATCTTCGCTACCGCGCCTTCGGTAGCAAGATTGCCCTTGAGTATTGCCAGATGTCCCTGCTTATAAAGCGGCTTGGACCACTGATGAATCACATCCTGGTCCGGCCGTGGTTCTGCCGGAACATCCTTCAACGCTTCAGCTATCGTCTGACCCGTTATTGTGAGCGCATCGCCATGCAGCAGATCGTGGACCAACAACATCTTCATCACTTGCGGAATTCCTCCGGCCTGGTGCAGATCGGTGGTCACATAGCGTCCTGAAGGTTTAAGGTCACACAGAACGGGAATGCGCTGGCGAACTTCCTCGAAGTCGTCGATCGTCAAGGGCACACCAGCCGCATGCGCAATTGCGAGCAGGTGCAACACCGCGTTTGTTGAACCCCCAACTGCCATCACTACTGCAATCGCGTTCTCAAAGGCTTTTCTGGTGAGAATCTCGCGCGGCAGGATTTGTTTTTCAATCGCCACCGCCAGGACGCCAGCCGACTCGGCGGCGCTGTCGGCCTTTTCCTGATCCTCGGCTGCCATCGTTGAAGAGAAAGGCAGGCTCAGGCCCATCGCTTCAATCGCCGCTGACATTGTGTTGGCCGTAAACATTCCGCCACACGAACCGGCTCCGGGACAGGCGCTTCGCTCAACCTCCAGCAGTTCAGCCGCACCGATACGTTGCGCTGAGAATTGCCCAACAGCTTCGAAGGCACTCACTACCGTCAGATCGCGGCCAGCGTAGTGGCCTGGTTTGATCGTACCGCCGTATACGAAGATCGATGGGATATTCATTCGGGCGATCGCGATCATTGCTCCCGGCATGTTCTTGTCGCAACCACCAATGGCCAGGACACCGTCAACGCTCTGGGCCTGGCAGACCGTTTCAATCGAATCGGCAATTACCTCTCGAGAGACGAGACTGTATTTCATCCCCTCAGTTCCCATCGAGATACCATCGCTGACCGTGATCGTGCCAAAGACCTGCGGCATAGTGCCGGCTTCACGCAACGAGCTAATGGCGCGGTCGGCCAAATCGTTCAAACCCATGTTGCAGGGCGTAATAGTGCTGTAACCATTGGCAACGCCCACGATCGGTTTTTCAAAGTCTGCGTCACTGAAACCCACCGCACGCAGCATGGCGCGATTGGGAGTACGCTCGGCTCCCGAGGTGATTAGGCTGCTTCGCTGGTTTTTGCTCATTGGTGTTTCAACCGTTTCAGACTTAGCCAAACAGATTCACATGTCACATCCCTGGAAATCCAAACCCGATTCACGAAATATCACTAATAAGATTTTCGTGTTCGTTGTGTGGTTTCGTGGATCGCAATTCCGTTGTTGATTTGACCTTCTCGCTAAAACACCGCCTGCAATAACTGATCGCTAAGGCGCCCGGTATTTGAATCGATGGGCTGAAGCCAGTCGTTGTAGCGCCGGTCTTCACCCGACGTGGCCGCGAAGAAGACGCGCTGAATCTCTTCCGTCACCGGTCCGGGCGTGCGTTTGCCAATCACAGTTTCGTCAACTTCGCGAATTGGTGTCACTTCAGCTGCCGTCCCGGTAAAGAACGCTTCATCGGCGGAAACTAGATCTTCCAAATCAAGCGCCCTGGTCTCTACCTGATAGCCCAGATCAATCGCTATTTTGATGACTGCCTCGCGGGTGATACCTGGCAGAATCGAGTGACTTTCGTCGTTGGTTAGCAATTGCCCCTCGCGCACGATGAAAAGGTTTTCGCCCGAGCCTTCAGCCAGACGGCCTTCCGCATCGAGGAGTAACGCTTCAGCGTAGCCACGGCTGACGGCGTCACGAACGGCCAGCATTGAATTCAGATACTGTCCACATGCTTTAGCGGTTGTGGGCATCATGCGCGACTGAAATTTCCGCCAGGGTGAGACGGTGACGCGCACCCCGTGTTTCAGCCCCTCGGCGCCAAGGTAGGGCGCCCATGGCCAGGCGAGAATGACAACTTCGACGGGATTATTTCCCGGATGGATAGCAAGACTGCCACTCCCCAGATAACAGAGGGGGCGAACATAGCAGCTGCGGAAATTGTTCAGTCGAACGATTTCGTTTACGCCGCCGGCTAGCTCTTCACGAGTGTAGGGGATTGTTATCCCGTAGATTTCAGCGGACGAGTAAAGCCGGTCAAGATGTGCATCGAGCCGAAAGACAGCGGCACCATCCGTGGTTTCATAACAACGAATTCCTTCAAAGACGCCACTGCCGTAGTGCAGCGCGTGCGCCGACACATGGGTGGTGGCGTCTTGCCAGGGAATTGCGCGGCCATTCATCCACACCCATTTTGATTCGTCAAAGCTCATGCTGGTAACTCCTGGACTCTCCAACTCACTTAAGCGTCCACAACTTGATGTCACACAGCCCACAGCGACTGGTCGAGATCGTAATGGAGAGGCCAATCTGCGCCATCTAGCCAATCGGCTCGCGCGGGAGCGCAAATATCGAGGGCTACCGTGTCTTCGAGCGCTTCCGACGAGTGCTCAATTCCCGGCGCAATTCGCAGCAACTGGTTCGGCGCCAAAGTTACGTCTCCACTCGGAAGATGGAAGCGCCACCTGCCTTTGAGCACCAGGATCATTTCTTCGTTTTCATGGCTGTGCGAGTTCGTGACAGCGCCCTCCTTAACTTCGATCCGGGCCACCGTTATGCTCTCACCGATCGCCACCTTCCTCTGATAGAGGTCAGTGATCTCTTCCGCTTTCATTCGATCCCAATCGTATAAACCCATTTCTTATCTTCCTTAGTTTGTTTCACCGTTTCAGACGCCGATGCAGAGGCTGGATGGCTGAATTCGCCTTCTGCCGTCTGCCTCCTGCTCCTGCTTCCTGTTTTCTAGTTCCTGGCTTTGTCGACGAGCCGCCCGGCTGCGAGCCAGGGCATCATTGCGCGCAACTCGGCGCCGACGCGCTCGATTTGATGTTCTTTCGTCTCAGCTGTGAGCTCCGCAAAGCGCTTGCGTCCATTGCGGGCTTCTTTCATCCACTCCTGGGCAAACGCGCCGGATTGAACCTCCGCCAGGATTCCTTTCATGCACCGCTTGGTCTCATCGTTAACGACCGATGGTCCACGCGTCATATCGCCATACTGCGCCGTGTTGGAGATCGAATAGCGCATCTCGGATATGCCGCCTTCGTAAATGAGATCAACGATCAACTTCATTTCATGGAGACATTCGAAGTAGGCCATCTCCGGCGCGTAGCCGGCTTCGACGAGCGTCTCGAAACCGGCTTTGATAAGCGAGGTTAGCCCGCCGCAGAGCACGGCCTGTTCGCCAAATAGATCCGTTTCGGTCTCTTCCCGAAAGCTGGTTTCTATAATGCCGGCCCGTCCGCCTCCAATAGCCGAGGCGTAAGCCATTCCAACCTGTTTAGTCTCTCCAGTAGGATCCTGGTGGACTGCAAGCAAGCAAGGCACCCCGGCGCCCTTTTCGTATTCGCGTCGCACGAGATGGCCCGGCCCTTTGGGCGCAACCATAAAGACGCTGACGTCCTCAGGCGGTTTGATAAACCCATAATGAATGGAGAAGCCGTGTGAGAAAGCGAGATACTTTCCCGGCGTCATGGAATCACCGATGTCGCGCGCGTACACCTCAGCCGCAAGTTCGTCCGGCACGAGCATCATTACAATGTCGGCTTCAGCAGCGGCTTCTGCCACCGGACGTACCCGCAGTCCAGACTGTTCAGCCTTCGCACGTGAAGGACTGTCAGCCCGCAGCCCGACGGTGACGTTGCAACCCGACTCGCGCAGGTTGTTGGACTGGGCAAAACCCTGGCTACCATAACCGATGACCGCGATCTGCTTATTCCTCAATGCGCTCGCGTCTGCGTCTCTGTCGTAAAAAACTTTCATGGGTTGATCCTCACAAATTTAAGTTCTGAGTGCTGTGTTCGACGCCTTCCATTTCATCCTTACGGGACGATTCAGGCGCCGTTTAAGTTAAGTTGACAGCCTGGGCAAACTCATTCTCTTCGGCCCCCGGTCTTGAGCTATCTACCGTAGATAACCGCCCGATGGCGATGCAGCCCGTTCGCGTCACGTCGCGTACGCCCATTGGGCGCAGCAGCTCGATAAACGCCTCTACTTTCTCCTTGTTTCCCGACGCTTCAATGATCATTCCCGTCGGCGAAATATCCACCACCTTGGCGCGAAAGACAGCGACGAGGTTCAGTAGCTCCTGCCGCGCCGCACCCGGGCTCGCTTCCACGTCGATGAGTGCCATCTCACGTTCGATGTGCGGCTGCATCGTTACGTCCAACACCACCCGCACGCGCGCCAGCCGTGAACATTGTTTGACGATCTGCTCGATGGTCCGATCATCGCCCCGTGTGACTATCGTCACGCGAGACCACGCCGGATCGGTTGTCTGGCCTACTGACAGCGTCTCGATATTGAACCCCCGGGCGCTAAACAAGCCGACTATGCGCGAAAGCTCGCCTGGTTGATCAGCAACGACAATTGAAAGTGTGTGTCTCATGTCATTAAAGGATGAAGGCGGAAGGATGAAAGATGAAAAGCGTGGGCGCGCTTCCAGTAAATCATCCATCGGTCACAGTTATTCGTTCATCCTTCCGCCTTCATCCTTCATCCTTCCTTATGAACGATCATGTCGCGCGAGTTTCCGCCCGCCGGCACAATCGGGAAAACGTTTTCCTCCTTGGAAACCACAATATCCATCACCGTGACTCCCTTATGTGACAAACCGGCCGACAGCACATCCGATAATTCGTCGGGCCGGGTCGCCCTAACGCCAAACGCTCCGTAAGCCTCGGCAAGTTTGACGAAATCGGGAGACACTGACAGGTCCACTTCCGAGTAAGCGCGTTCGTAAAACATCTCCTGCCACTGACGCACCATTCCGAGGTACCCGTTGTTCATGATCAAAACCTTGATCGGCAGGTCATACTGCACTGCCATCGCCAACTCCTGATTGGTCATCTGGAAACCACCATCGCCGACCACCGCCACCACCATCTGATCGCCGAGCACCAACTGCGCCCCGATGGCCGCGGGAACGCCGTAACCCATCGCTCCGAGACCGCCGCTCGTAATCCACTGCCGCGACCTCTTGAACGGATAAAACTGCGCCGCCCACATCTGGTGTTGGCCGACGTCGGTAACGATCAGTGCGTCCCCATTAGTCAAACGGTGCAACTCACGAATTACGGTCTGTGGCTTGATGTGATCCCCGGAGCCAGTGAAACGTAGTGGCTGCTCGAGTTGCCAGGCGCGTATGCGTTTCCACCAAACCGCACGACACTTAATACCGCGGTCTATATACAGCTGGCCGAGTTTTTTGATTTCAGTTTGCAAGGCGGCAAGAGCTTCGCGCGCGTCAGCTACCAGCGATATTTCCGGCGCTCGATTTTTCCCCACGTTTGCTGGATCGATATCGATATGAACAACTCGAGCATGCGGAGCAAAGGTGGCAAGTTTTCCGGTTACGCGGTCGTCGAAGCGCACGCCGACTGCGATCAAAAGATCGCTTTCAGCCACCGCCATATTCGCGGCATAGGTGCCGTGCATGCCCAGCATGTTTAAGCAAAGCGGATGCACCGAAGGAAAACCGCCCAGTCCCATCAGCGTCGGCGTTACCGGCAACTGCAACTCTTCAGCGAAAGCTAGGAGCGCTTCGGCGGCGCCGGAATTTACGATGCCACCGCCAACGTACATCACTGGGCGCTCCGCATTCATGATCGCCGCAGCGGCTTCAGCGACTGCCTGAGGGTCAGGCGGCCACTTACGCTCTACTAAAGGAAAGCTGATGTTTTTCAAACTTGAATACGAAGTGCGAGCCGCCGACACATCTTTCGGGATATCAATTACGATTGGCCCGGGGCGGCCCGTGCGTGCCAGGTGAAAAGCTTCGTGAACGACCGGGGCCAGATCCCGAACGTCGCGCACGAGGTAGTTGTGCTTGACGCATGAACGAGTAATACCAACCGTATCAACTTCCTGAAATGCGTCAGTGCCGATCAGCGGTGTCGGCACCTGACCGGTGATGACTACTATCGGAGTCGAATCCATGTACGCATTAGCAATTCCCGTCATCGCATTGGTTGCACCCGGCCCCGACGTTACCAGCGCGACGCCGACGCGGCCTGAGGCGCGCGCATAGCCTTCGGCCATGTGTACTGCACCCTGTTCGTGGCGAACCAGGTAATGCGTAACGCGATCGCGGGCGCGCCAAAGTTCGTCGTAGATATGAAGGACAGCTCCTCCGGGATAGCCGAAGATCGAATCCACGCCCTCGTGTAGCAAAGCTTCAATCAGAATCTCCGCCCCGCGCGGCTCTGTTATGTGATCGGCAAGCGGAAGTTGAACTGCTGGTATTAGCGTTTGTGGCTGTGCGCTCATGTGGTTCCCTTAAAATCCCAGATCTCAAATCTCAAATCTGAGATCTGAAATAGCTTTCTCCGTTATGGGAGCGTCGTTTCTCCCATCAAGTATTTATCAACGCCTTTCGCGGCGCGGCGTCCGTCGGCAATCGCCCAAACTACCAGTGACTGCCCGCGCGCCATGTCGCCGGCTGCGAAAACTCCCGGCACGTTCGTCATTTTGTCTTCGTTAACGCGAACATTACTGCGTTCGTCAATCCCGACGCCTAGCTGGGACAGCAGTCCATCAGTCTCTGGTCCCAGGAAACCCAGGGCGAGCAGGATGAGTTGCGCGGGCCACTCCCGTTCCGAGCCGGGAATCTCTCGCGGGGCTTGCCCTCCGTTGTTGTTGGGCGTCCACTCAACCTGCGCTGTTTGTACGCCTCGCAACTGGCCATCGGGGCCACCGACAAATCGCTTGCTCATAACGCAATAGTTACGTGGGTCCTGCCCAAAGACGGCAGCGACTTCTTCCTGACCGTAGTCAAGCCGATAAACTTTGGGCCACTGCGGCCAGGGGTTGTCGGGCGCGCGCTCGTCAGGCGGTCGCGACAGAATTTCAAATTGGACCAAGCTCCTGCAGCCTTGTCTCAAGGCAGTGCCGACGCAGTCCGTGCCGGTGTCGCCTCCGCCAATTACAATCACGTCCTTGTCCTTTGCGGAGAGGTAGTCTTTATCTTCGTGGTTACTATCCAGCAGACTTTTGGTGTTGCCGTGCAGAAACTCCATCGCGAAGTGAATCCCCCGGAGATCCCGGCCCTCGAGGGCTAGATCGCGTGGCCGCGTCGAGCCGCCACAAAGCACCACTGCATCAAACTCCTGCATCAGTCGCTCAACGGGATAGTCATGGCCGATGTGAGTTTTAGTAACAAACTGAATCCCCTCGGCAGCCATCAGGTCTGTGCGCCGCTCAACCACCACCTTTTCCAATTTCATGTTGGGGATGCCGTACATCAACAGACCGCCAACCCGATCCGCTTTTTCGAAGACAGTCACCCAGTGGCCGGCGTGATTGAGCTGGGCGGCGCAAGCGAGGCCTGCCGGACCGGAGCCGATTACGGCTATTTCCTTGCCGGTACGAACTGAGGGCGGCTCGGGAACTACCCAGCCCGCCTCAAATCCCTTGTCAATGATCGCCTGCTCAATCGTCTTGATCGTGACCGGCTTATCACTGATGCCCAGCACGCAAGAACCTTCACACGGCGCGGGACAAACACGTCCGGTAAACTCCGGAAAGTTATTCGTGTGATGAAGACGACCCAGTGCTTCGCGCCAATGGCCTCGATAGATGAGATCATTCCACTCGGGAATCAAATTGTTTACGGGACATCCGGAGGCTGCGCCGTCGATGATTCGCCCGGTATGACAAAAGGGTACGCCACAATCCATGCAGCGAGCGCCTTGTTGGCGCAGCTCCTCCTCAGGCGAGTGAAGATGGAATTCCCGCCAGTCGGAGATGCGCTCCGCTGGTGGCCGGACGACCGGAATCATCCGGGTGTAGTCCATGAATCCTGTTGGTTTTCCCATGATTAGATTACGAATGAAGACTCAAATAAAACCATTTTCCATTTGTCATTTTTCATTTCTCATTTGTCATTGAAACCTCTACTTGCTCAAACCAACCGCAGAATAAAGGAAGCGAAGAACTCGAATAGAGCGCAACCTCCGGCAATGACAAATGAGAAATGGAAAATCTAGTTCTTCATCTTGCCTTGTCACTGTCCCGCCGCACGGGCCAAAGCATGCGAGTTCAATTCAAACGCGGCTCGCTCCGCGCCTTCGTGCGTCATGCCGCTTTCCTTCATTTGCCTCTGCGCGTCCAGCACGCGCTTGTAGTCGTGCGGGATGACGCGCACAAACTTCGGTAGCCACTCATCCCACTGCAACAAAATTTCAGTAGCGCGGATGCTGCTCGTGTATTCCGCATGAGCGAAGATCATGTTTTTGATCGACTCCATCTCGTTACTGTCTTCCCAACTTGTGAGTTGGACCATTCCCCGATTACAGCGCTTCGCAAAATCGCCCTTTTCGTCGAGCACATAGGCAATACCGCCGGACATCCCAGCGGCGAAGTTGCGGCCGGTTTGGCCCAGCACCACCACGCGGCCGCCGGTCATGTATTCACAACCGTGGTCGCCCAGGGCTTCGACCACGGTGTGAACGCCACTGTTACGAACACAAAACCTCTCACCGGCAACACCAGCGATGTAGGCCTCTCCGCTGGTAGCGCCGTAGAACGCTACGTTTCCGATGATTACGTTTTCCTGCGAGTTAAAGGTCGCTTGACGGGGCGGGTAGACAATGATCTTTCCGCCGGACAATCCTTTGCCGACATAATCATTGGCGTCTCCTTCAAGTGTTAGCGTTACTCCTCGCGGTACAAACGCACCGAAACTTTGTCCGGCGGAGCCATTAAATGAGAGTTGTATAGTGTCGGCTGGCAAGCCTTCCGCGCCGTACCGGCGAGTAACCGAACTGCCGAGCATCGTGCCGACGGCGCGGTTGACGTTACGGATCGGCAAAGTTGCCGAGACGCGAGCGCCGTTTTCAAGCGCCGGCTTGCACAGTTTCAGCAGCGTCGTGCTATCGAGTGATTTTTCGAGTCCGTGCTCCTGCGGGATCTGGCAATAACGCCCCACTGTGTCTGGCAAATTCGGCTGGTAGAGAATGTTTGAAAAATCGAGGCCGCGCGTCTTCCACTGCTCAAGGGCCGTCCGCATCTCGATGCAGTCCGTACGACCAATCATCTCATTGACTGTTCGGTAGCCCAGTTGGGCCATTAACTCACGCACTTCCTGCGCGATGAATTGCATGAAGTTGACGACGTGTGCAGGGTCGCCAGCGAACCGGGCCCTCAGTGTCGGATCCTGCGTCGCCACTCCAACCGGACAAGTGTTCAAGTGACAGACACGCATCATGATGCAGCCCAGTCCCACCAGAGGCGCGGTGGCAAAACCAAACTCTTCCGCTCCCAGTAGGGCGGCCACAACTACGTCGCGCCCCGTTTTAAGTTGTCCGTCCGTCTCAATTGAAATACGGCTGCGGAGGTCGTTGAGCAACAGCGTTTGGTGAGTCTCTGCGAGTCCCAGCTCCCACGGCACCCCTGCATGCTTGATGCTGGTAAGCGGCGAGGCGCCGGTGCCGCCATCGTAGCCGCTAATCAACACGACATCGGCGTGTGCCTTAGCCACGCCTGCCGCTACCGTGCCGACTCCCACCTCGGCGACCAGCTTGACGCTGATACGCGCCGTGTGATTGGCGCTCTTCAGGTCATAGATCAATTCGGCGAGGTCTTCGATGGAATAGATGTCATGATGTGGCGGTGGCGAGATGAGACCGACGCCAGGAGTGGAATGCCTGACTCGAGCAATCTCAGGATAAACCTTATAGCCTGGAAGTTGTCCGCCTTCGCCGGGCTTCGCCCCCTGCGCGATCTTGATTTGCAACTCCTCAGCATTGACCAGATAGTTGCTGGTGACACCAAAGCGGCCGGAAGCTACTTGCTTAATTCTGCTGTTGCGCGAGTCGCCGTTGTCGTCGAGCACGTAACGCGCCGGATCCTCGCCGCCTTCCCCCGTATTGCTCTTGCCGCCGATGCGGTTCATGGCAATCGCCAGAGTCTCGTGGGCTTCTTTGCTGATCGAACCGTAAGACATTGCGCCAGTCTTGAAGCGCTTGACGATGTCAGCTACGGGCTCGACTTGTTCGATGGGAATCGGAGCCCGGCCGGATTTGAGCTCCATAAGTCCGCGCAAGGTACAAAGCCGACTCGACTGGTTGTTCACCAACTCGCTGTACTCTTTGAAGGCCTGATAGTTGTTCGAGCGAACAGCATATTGGAGCTTGTGAATCGTTTCCGGACTGAACAAGTGAAGCTCGCCTTCGCTTCGCCACTGGTATTCGCCGCCGTCGGCCAGTGTTTCCTCGTGCACCTGCCGATCGGGGAAACCCAGCTTGTGTCGCAACTTCGCTTCCTCAGCAATCACATCGAGGCCAATGCCGCCGATTCGGGAAGGGGTCCAGGTGAAGTAACGATCGACGAAATCTTCGTTAAGGCCGATGGCCTCGAAGATTTGCGCCCCACAGTAACTTTGGATCGTGGAGATGCCCATCTTCGAAATGACCTTGATGATGCCTTTGTTAATCGCCTTGGTATAGTTGGCAATCGCCTTGTCAGGATCGATTCCACTTAACAACCCACGGGCAATCAGGTCGCGCAAGGTTTCGAATGCCAGGTACGGATTAACTGCGGCTGCGCCGTAACCCAGCAATAAGGCAAAGTGATGAACCTCGCGGGGCTCGCCGCTTTCAATGATAAGACCAACCTGAGTGCGCGTACCCTGGCGAATCAGGTGATGATGCACGCCGGCGACCGCGAGCAATGCCGGAATCGGCGCTAGTTCATTTGTCGCCCCACGATCGGAAAGAATGATGATGCCGAAGCCCTGGGCAATCGCCTCGCTTGCGTGGCGACAGAGTTCATCCAGCGCAGTTTCCAAACCACGACCGCCGGCGAGCACTTCAAAGAGCATCGGCAGACTTATTGACTTGAACCTGGAATCCCCCACGCGATTATCCGGGTCGGCCAGGTGTCGCAGCTTTTCTAGTTCCTTGTTGGAGAGAATTGGTGACGGTAGTTTTATCTGCCGTGCACACTCGGGCGTCGGCTCCAACATATTCGCCTCGGGGCCGATGCTGGTGTCAGTTGACATGATTAGCTCTTCGCGGATGGCGTCGACCGGTGGATTAGTTACCTGCGCGAAAAGCTGCTTGAAATAGTTGTAGAGCAATTGCGGGCGCTCGGAGAGCACGGCGATCGGCGTGTCGGAACCCATCGAGCCAATCGCTTCATTGCCATCAGTGCCCATCGGCTCGATGAGAAGTTTGAGTTCTTCATTTGTGTAACCAAATGCCTGCTGGCGTTGCAGCACCGTCAAATGATCCGGCTCAGGGGGGAGAGGCGGACTGGGAAGCTCATCCAGTTTTACGACGTTGTCGCTGAGCCATTTACCGTAGGGATGTTCGGTCGCGATCTGTTGCTTCAGTTGCTCATCGTCAACGATCCTGCCGGCTTCAGTGTCAACCAAAAACATGCGGCCCGGGTGCAACCGGCCTTTTGAAAGAACGTTTTCCGGAGGAATATCCAGGACACCCACTTCGGACGCCATCACCACCAGACCATCCTTCGTCACGTAGTAGCGCGAAGGCCGCAGCCCATTACGATCCAGCACTGCGCCGATGCTGATTCCGTCCGTGAAGGCGATAGACGCCGGTCCGTCCCAGGGTTCCATAAGGAAAGAATGGTATTCGTAGAAAGCTCGCTTTTCTGCGCTCATCGATCCGCTCAGCGACTCATGATCGCCCCAGGGTTCGGGGATCATCATCATGATCGAATGTGGCAGAGAGCGGCCCGTGAGGGTCAACATCTCCAACGCATTGTCAAACATCGCTGAGTCGCTGCCGTCGGTGTCAATGACGGGAAGGATCTTCTGGATCTCAGGCCCGAAAATCTTCGACTCGAATTTACTTTCGCGCGCCCGCATCCAGTTGATGTTGCCGCGCAGGGTGTTGATTTCGCCGTTGTGTGCGATAAGGCGATAGGGATGAGCACGCGACCAACTTGGGAACGTATTGGTGCTGAAACGCGAGTGGACCAGAGCCAACGCTGATTCGACGCCGGGCTCCCGCAAGTCAGGATAGAAAAGCGGTAGCTGCTCGGCGGTCAACATTCCCTTGTAGACAATCGTCCGGGAGGACAGGCTGGGTATGTAGAACATACGACGCTCGTGAATGCCCCGCTTGGCCGCTTTGGTGGTTCGCTTCCGAATCACGCAGAGTCTTCGCTCGAAGGCGAGATCGTCGGCAATCGCGTGGCCTCGGCCGACGAAGAGCTGCCGAATAACCGGTTCAGAGGACTGGGCGGTGAAACCAAGGGAGGAGTTATCGGTCGGCACTGTCCGCCAACCCAACACCTGTTGGCCTTCTTCCTCAACGATCTCTTCAAATAACTTTTCGCATTCGGTGCGACTTCCCTCTTCAGTTGGCAGGAACACCATCCCAACAGCGTATTGACCCGGCCGAGGCAATTCAATCTTTAGCTTCGCGCCTTCGGCGGCGAGAAACTGATGCGGAATCTGTAAGAGGATGCCGGCTCCGTCGCCGCTGTTCTTCTCGCTACCACACGCCCCGCGATGTTCCAGGTTGAGCAACACCTGGATGGCTTTCTGGACGATGTCGTGAGACTTGCGGCCCTTGATATCGACCACGAAGCCCGTACCACAAGCATCGTGCTCATGGCCCGGATCGTATAGCCCCTGTTTCTTAGGAAGGCTGCTCAAGTTCACCCTCTGAATGCAAGAAAGCCATCAACCTGTTCGTTGATGGCCTGTTTAAGACTTCAAGAATCAGCAACAGGCCACTACGAGCTGTCCTCTACGATTAGAGAAATAGCAATCAGTTCGGCAATGGCGGCAAACTCCGGGCCGAGGCGGCTTGAATTCAGGAGCGCGCGAGCGGCCACGACCGACACTGACACCGAGTCACTTTCTTTTGCTGAATTCCTCATCTCATACTTCGGGCACGCCAGCCCAATGCAAGTCTGATCATTACTACTGACTGTAAAAAGGCCTGAACTACAAGGCGCAATCTACCCCGTCGGTCACCGTTTAGCATAATTGATAATTTTTAGCTTCCCATAAATTCGGCGCTGAAGGCATTAACGGCAATGATGCAATTGACTTTCGTTAGCCCGCGGTAGCGGGCGATGGCATAGAGCCTGGGGTGTAGCGGAGCGAAACCCCAGGTCAAGAGTCCAAAGAAATGAGAGCCCGCGGAGCGGCCGACAGGTCTACGGTTCCTGGGGTTCCGCTACGCTCCACCCCAGGCTCTATGCCATCGCCCGCTACCGCGGGCTAACCTGGATTTCGTCATAGAACGACTTCTTGCAAGGCCACCAGATTCCTCAGAGAGATTTCCCTGGAGTTGAGTAGTAAATGCCGGGTTGACATTTTCGTTGATGTCTAAAGACAGCGACGACAAAATTGTCGCGCTTTGCCACACGTGCACGCACCCGATTAGGTGAATGATGCGTTACTGCTGGAGTTAATTCTGGGTTCAAAGGTGCGGTATGGAGGTTGCACCTTCGGAACTTTCATCAAGCAGGAGAGCACGAACCGAGAGTCCGTTTCTAGAAACATGGTGACAACTCTAATTGAGGGACGCGCCTTTCCGCGCTTGCGAACGCCTGGCGAGAAAGCCAGGCTGCACGCCGCCGAACGTTTTGCTGTAACCCGCCACCTTGTAGACGCGCCCGCGATCTCACGCGAGTTTAGGACCTTTGTAAAGATTGAGGATCAGCGGTTGAAGATCGCACTCCGCTGCGGTGCTTCAGGCATGCAAACGGCAGCGGCTCGTAGTTCTGTACTCGACCTGGTAGTGGAGCGCGCCTATCAAGCAGCAATGTTGCTGGGAGGCATTGATAACTCAGGAGACAAGGCCCAGCACCTCTGCGCCGTTGTAGCCCTGGGCGGTTATGGCCGCCGTGAACTGGCCCCCTACTCCGACCTTGATATTCTGTTCCTCTATCCAAACCATCACGCCCTGCAAACGCGGCGACTCGTTGAACAGATCCTTCGCTTGCTTTGGGACGCAGGCTTGACGGTGGGCCCGAGTTTTCGCACCGTGACTGACTGTGTCAGTGCAGCTCATGCTGATCCCCACTTTCAGACCGCGCTGGTTAGCACCCGCCTATTGGCCGGCAATGGATCAATCTACGATTCGCTATTGCAGGCGTTGGAGAAGGATCGTCGCAAGCGGGCAGATACGTACGTCTCCGCCATTCTGCGTGAGCGCGCCGCGAGGTATGCAAAATTTGGCGCCGCTGTCTGTCTCCAGGAACCGAATCTAAAGGAGAGTCCCGGCGGGATTCGCGATCTGCACACCGCCCTTTGGGTGGGTTACGCCCGGTATGGATGCCGAACCCTGGATGAACTGCGCAACCACGAGATTATTTCCGAATCTGAACGAAAAACGGCACAGCGAGCAATTAACTTTCTCTGGCGCGTGCGTTACGCAGCTCATTTGTCGACCCGCCGGAAGACGGAACGGCTTGCCCTCGATCTCCAAACGGTTCTGGCTCAGGAGGCTGGCTATAAGCCTGGGGCCTATCTGCTCGCTTCCGAAAAATTCATGCGCGACTACTATCAGCACGCCCGCGAGCTAAACCAATTCAGCGAAACAGTGCTCGCGCGCGCTTCTGCCCCAAAACCAGGTCGTCGGTGGGTTCGCAGACCTTCCCGCATTTCCTGCGAGTCGTTTTCAATCAGCAACGGGCAGGTGCAACTTGAAAGCGAAGCCGGACTCTTAACCAGCAATCCTATGCTGTTGTTTGATGCCTTCGCGCTGGCCCAGGCCGCAGACGTGCCCTTAAGCCAGAGTTTGCGCGACGCCATGCGTCAGAGTCTGGCGGCAGTGGGTCTTAACTTCCGTCGCTCCCATGAAGCTTCGCGGGCCTTCATGAAACTCCTCGCGAGGCGAGGGCGCGCCGGCTACGTGTTGCGAATGATGCATGAGATCGGGTTTCTCACCCGCTTTGTGCCGGAGTTTCGCCACATTAGCCTGCTCATCCAGCACGATCTTTATCATCATTACACAGCTGATGAACACACCCTCAGGGCCGTCGAAGCGCTCGACGAGCTCTATGCCAGCCAGGACAAACAGCGCGCGCATCTTCGCGCAGTCTTCGATGAAATTGAGAATCCGAGTTTGCTTTACTTATCGATCTTTTTGCACGACATCGGCAAGGGACGGGGACGCGGCCACATCCCACGGGGGGCGAAACTGGCGGAGCGAATATGCAAACGTCTTCGGCTCGACAAACTCGATTCGGAGAAGGTCGAATTAATGGTTAAGCAACACGTCGCGATGGCCCAAGTAGCCCAGCGACGGGATCTTAACGAACCCCGCGTAGTAACCGAATTTGCCGGGCAAATGGGGTCTCTCGACGCGCTTAACCTGCTGCTGCTCCTGACCTACGCGGACCTGAACGCTGTAGCTCCCGGCGTCTGGAGCGAATGGAAGAGCACGCTGTTATGGGACCTCTACCGCCGGACCAGAACTTTTTTGACGGGCACCGACGCACCTCCGGACGAAACAGAGCAAATCGCGCGATTCAAGGAACAGATGGCGAAAGCCCTCGAAGGATCTCTAGCCTTAAGTGAGGTTGAACGTCACGTCGCCTTATTGCCGGATCGCTATGTCCGCGTAACCCGACCCGCAGCCGCGGCCGTTCATCTTAAACTAATCAAGGAACTCAAGTCGGACACCTTCGTCCGCCGCTGGTTGCGCTGTGGCCGAGAGTCAACCGAGCTGACTGTCTGCACCAGGGACCGTCACGGTCTGTGCGCTGATCTGGCTGGAGCGCTTGCCGCGCACGGGATCGAAATTCTGAGCGCGGAGCTCAACACACGCGAGGACGGCATAGCCCTCGATGTTTTCATGCTCCGCCAAGCGTCCACCCATCACGCTATAGACATGGATCGATACCCGGCGATCGAGCGCTCGCTGCGCAAAGTGATCGCCGGTGAATCGGATGTCGCAGCCCTGGTAGAACGTTGGCGAATCAGTAATGCCCCACGGAAGCGAAATGCAACTGTCATCGAGGCTCGCCGCAGCCAACCTCAGGTAGCATGTGACAACGAAGCTTCGCAATCTGCCACTTTGATCGAGGTACATGCCCTCGATGAACCGGGCCTGGTCTACAAGATCGCCAACGCGCTCGCGCGACTGGGTCTGGACATAGTCTGCGCCAAGATAGCGACTGAAAAAAGCGATGCGCTGGACGTTTTCTACGTCACCGACGAGGAGGGAATGAAGCTTACCCAGCCCAGGATGTTATCCGTCCAGGTTTCCCTTGCCCAGATGCTTTCCGGCGCACTCCCCTGCACTCCTGTAAAAGAACGGGAGCCCGGTGATTACAAAACTTTAAAGGAGAACTTCAATGAAAAAGGTTGAGGCGATTATCCGGCCACATCTCCTGGACGCTGTTCGAACGGTATTACAGGAATTGGAAGTGATCGGAATGACTATTAGCGAGGTGCAGGGTTACGGGCGCCAGCGTGGCCATACTGAGACCTACCGCGGCGCCGAATACCAAATTGAGTTCATCCCAAAAATCAAACTGGAAGTGATCTTGCCGGACGAGATCGAGGATGCGGCAGTTGAGGCAATTATCAAGACTGCTCGCACCGGAAAATTTGGCGATGGCAAGATATTTATCGTGCCGCTTGACGATGTAATTCGTATCCGTACCGGAGAACGCGGCGAAGCGGCGCTGTAATCGCAGAAAGCAAAAGGCAGTAGGCAGTAAGCGGAAGGCAGTAGGCAGGACTTTGATTTGATTCTGCCTTCTGCTTACTGCCTTCTGCCTTCTGCCTTCTGCACTATTGAAACGCGTGCGTCTGTGTCAGACTGCCGGCAGCGGTCTCAGCAGGTATCAAATCGCGGTCGAGTGAATACCCGTCCTCGCCATGTTGGCTGAGATCGAGACCACGAATCTCTTCTTCGTCGCTGACCCGCAATCCAATCGTTAGATCAACTATCTTAAGCAGAACATACGACCCAATTACCGCCAGGGCAATAGTGATGCCTACGCCGATGAGCTGGTTGAGAATCTGTCCCGCATTGCCGTCTACCAGGCCGACCGGTAGCGGATTACCTGCTCCGTCTTTGAATATGGGGTTAACGGCACGCGTCGCGAACACGCCGGTCAGGAGGGCGCCAATGGTCCCACCTGTGCCGTGCACGCCAAACACGTCCAGCGAATCGTCATAACCGAATCGCTTCTTGACTTCGGTCACCATCAAAAAGCATCCAACCCCGGCAATCAGTCCAATTCCCATGGCCGCCATCGGGGAAACAAACCCTGATGCGGGAGTAATACCGACGAGACCGCAGACTGCGCCTGAGATCGCCCCAAGCACCGTCGGCTTACCCGAACGCAGCCACTCTGCAACCATCCAACTAAGCGTTGCCGCCGCTGCCGCGAAGTGTGTCGTAGTAAACGCGCTGCTCGCCAGGGCCCCGGCCGACAAGGCACTTCCGGCATTGAATCCAAACCAGCCGACCCACAGCATGCAGGCGCCGATAACGCTCAACACGAGGTTGTGCGGCGCCATCATCGCCCTCGGATAGCCGATGCGCTTGCCGATATAGATCGCACACACCAGAGCGGAAACCCCGGAAGCAATGTGGACCACGGTCCCGCCAGCAAAATCCAGCGCTGGAACAGCACCGCCAAGCGCGGCGTTCAAATAGCCACCCTTGCCCCAGACCATATGCGCCAGGGGGAAATAAACAACTGTAGACCAAAGGACCGTGAACATGAGCATTGCGCCAAACTTCATTCGTTCAGCAAAGGCGCCGGTAATCAGAGCGGGAGTGATGATTGCAAACATCAATTGGAAGAGCATAAAGGTCTGCTGCGGTATGGTCGCGGCGTAATCCGCGTTAGGCACGGCCCCCACGCCGCGCAGTAACGCATAACTGAGATTGCCGAAAAATGGCGTTCCCTCCGCGAAGGCGATGCTGTATCCATATAGCGCCCATAGAACAGTTACGACTGCCATCAGCACAAAGCTCTGCATCATCGTGGCCAGTACGTTTTTCTTGCGCACGAGGCCGCCATAGAACAGGGCGAGTCCGGGCCCCGTCATCATAAGCACCAGGGCCGCACAGACTAATACCCACGCATTGTCACCCGCCGATTGTGCGTTGGCGGCGGCGGTTTCGAGCTTAGAGAGCCGCTCGTCAAGGGGTTGGCCCGGCGTCTGAGCCAGGGTCATCACCGAGGTTCCGATTAAGCAGAGCAGAGCAAAGAATGGGTATCGCGCTCGCCGCAGGGGATTCATCGTTGCCGTCTCCTTATAATGATCCTCAACCGTCAAAGTTCAAATCGCCGTTTGTTTCTGCCCCCTGAAAGATGGGGACGACGAATCGAGTTCTTTAATGCATCGGGCCTCTACAATCTTCATGCCAACACATGGAAGGATGGCAATGAGCATAGCCAGCTATCCTGCAATCGTCCGCGGTGGTTGGTAATCGAAGGAAAATTTTTAGCTCGCAGCAAATAAGTCCTCAACTGATCATTCGAGTTTTCGCAGAAAGGCATAACCCAGCAACAACTTTGTAGGAGAAATCAAGACTCTCCGACAAAACTGTCATTGCTCTGTGGGGTCATCCGATCCAGTACGCCAGATGCAGATTCCGCAAAGCGCTTCGTTTTTGGTCGTCGTTTGATTGTCGGTTCCAGCCACAGATAAAAGACGGCTGTGTTAGTATCCGCCGCAGAAGGTAAACTGCCCCATGGAGCTAACCCAACTTGAGTTTTTCCTGATGGTGGTCGAGCAGGGAAGCTTCTCGAAAGCTGCTGTTCACGTCTACCGCACCCAGCCGGCGGTAAGCATTGCGATCAAGCGCCTCGAGGAGGAGATCGGTGCGCCGCTTTTTGACCGCTCACAAAAAACTCCAACGCTCACCGACGCAGGAGAGCTTCTTTACGATTACGCGCGGAGAATCCTGGCACTCCGTGACCAGGCGCAGAACGTCGTCTCGGAATTACGTTCGTTGGAACGCGGACGCGTCCGCATTGGAGCCAACGAAAGCACGTCGCTTTATCTTCTTCCTCATCTGATTTTGGAATATCGTGAAAAGCATCCAAACGTGAAGGTCGAAATCTTTCGCTATGTATCTGAGCGTTTGCCCCGTGAGGTCCTGGATCGAAACGTGGACTTCGCCGTGCTGGCATTCGAACCCGTAGACGACCTCCTCGAATCCTTCCCAATATTGCAAGATGAACTCGTGCTGATCATGAGGCCAGACGATCCGCTCGCAAACCGGCATTCGCTGAAGATTGAAGAACTCGGCGAGCAATCATTTGTAGCACACAACGTCAAAACTGCCTCGAGGCTCAAAGTTGTGGAGACGTTTGCCCAGCACCACACGCCACTAAACATCACGCTCGAGCTGGCGACGGTGGAGACCATCAAGCGCTTCGTTCAACTGAAGATAGGCCTCGCGTTTGTCCCACGAATGTGTGTGGCCGAAGAGTTGGACCGCGGGACGCTCGCAACCGTTCCCGTTCCCGAGCTGAGCTACTTCCGAACGCTCTGGGTCACTCACCGACGCACGACTACACTTTCCCACGCAGCCGGCGCCTTTTTAGAGATACTGCACCAGCACGCCAGCAAAGTACCCGAGAGACAAGCCGAGACACTGCGGTAGGAGCGTCACTCCGTTCGGCGCCCCGATCGCGCGGGAAACTGTGTTGCACACGGAGGGACGCTCCTACAATTTAGTGCATTACGAGTTAGCCGGATTTATCCTCCTATAAAAATTATAGTTTTGACTTGACTCGGCCTTTTCGGCTATCGCTGAGGAATCGTGCGCTTACTACACAGGTTGTAAAACATTTGGTGGATGGGAGTCCTGATGCAGCTTGCTCTGGTTCTCATTCACACCGTCGCTTTAGCGCGGTGTTCGCATTCCTAAAAGTAGTGAGAAACCGTTTAAAGGGTAATCACATAGTTGACTCACCCAGTGCGGTGTTGACAAGAAGGAGCTTTAAGCTCGGCCACACAAAATCAGAACTGGGAGCACAGCGACCAGCCAAATACTCAAGCAGGGAAAGTTTTTCGTTGTGACCTGAACGACGACGGCAAGACGGTAGAGTTGATTCTTTGGCTGGTCGCTGCGCTCCCAGTTCTGATTTTGTGCAGCAAACACTGAAGGCTATCCGAGGTTCATACGAGAGCATATGCCGGTGAGTCAACTATGTAATTACTGTTTAAACGGTTTCCTTTGTTCGGTCACCCTGGACATCACCGGGCTAAAGCCACGGTGTGAATGAGATTCAACTGCATCAGTAGCGGATCGGGAGATATTCCCGACGCTGGTATATTTGGAAGGACGGTATTACAACAATTTCTCAGCAGGATCACACTATGTACAATCCAGGCGCAATGGCGGGCCTTTCACCCATTCTTGCGAAGAACATGACACCCGAGGAAGCCGAAGCGAGGAAGCTGGCGACGTTTCTGGAAACGGGACAAATGCTGGCCGGCACCTTTGAACTCAAAGAAGCACTGTCTCGGATTCTGTCAATCCTCGATCATCATCACCGCATGATTCGTGGGTCAGTGATGCTGCTTGCGGTAGATACGAATGAACTGCGCATTGTCGCGTCTCACGGTTTAGACGAAGACGAGGCGAGGCGCGTCAAATATAAAATTGGTGAAGGAATCACAGGACGCGTCGCCGAAACCGGCAAACCAGTGGTTGTCCCGCAAGTGAGTCGTGAGCCCTTGTTCCTGGATCGCTTCAAAGCGCGGAAGAAGACGCTGAAGACTCAGGAGCTTAGTTTTATCTGTGTACCCATCCTTGTTAACCGAAAATCGGTCGGCGTGCTCAGCGTCGATCTGAAATACAAAGTGGACCGCGACTACGAACGCGCCTCCAATTTTCTGGCGATTATTGCCACGATGATCGCGCAAGCGATCAAAGTCGGACATTTACTCGAGGCTGACAAGCAGCGTCTGGTCGACGAAAACACCCACCTCAAGCAGGAACTGCGCGAACGCTATGACTTCAGCCATATCATCGGCAACTCCGGGCCGTTGCGCCAGGTCTATGAGCAGGTTACTCAGGTTGCACGCACAAACACCACTGTGCTGCTGCGCGGCGAATCGGGTACCGGCAAAGAGTTGATCGCCCATGCTATTCACTACAATTCGTTACGATCGGCTAAGCCGTTCATCAAGGTGAGTTGCGCGGCGCTGCCGGAAACCTTGATCGAGTCTGAGTTGTTCGGTTACGAAAGAGGCGCCTTTACCGGGGCTCAGGTACGCAAGAAGGGCCGCTTCGAGCTGGCTGAAGGTGGCACCCTCTTTCTTGATGAGGTTGGCGACTTGAACGTGTCAACGCAAATCAAGCTGCTGCGGGTTCTGCAAGAGAGAGAGTTTGAACGGCTGGGCGGCACGGAAACAATCAAGGCTAATGTCCGCCTGGTCGCCGCAACCAACAAAGACATCGAGAGGGCAATTGCCGAAGGGGCTTTTCGCGAAGACTTGTACTATCGCCTCAACGTTTTTGCCATCTTCATGCCACCTCTGCGTGATCGTAAATCTGACGTCCTGTTACTCTCCGATCACTTTCTCGAAAAGTTCGCGCGCGAACACCACAAAAGCATCAGGCGCATTTCGACGCCGGCGATTGACATGCTTGCCAGTTATCACTGGCCAGGCAATGTTCGGGAACTCGAAAACATCATCGAGCGGGCAGTGCTGGTTTGTGAGTCCAACGTTATTCACGGGCATCACCTGCCGCCCACGTTGCAAACAGCGGAAGGTTCGGGCACGGTCACTCGTCTCTCGCTCGAATCGACAGTCGAGTCGTTTGAGCGCGACATAATTATTGATGCCCTGAAAACAACGCGCGGTAGCCGAAAAAGGGCAGCCAAATTGCTCGACACCACCGAAAGAATCATCGGCTACAAAATCAAGAAGTATCGGATCGACTGCGACCGCTTCAACACCTAATCGCGGTCTCACAGGGCGCGCCAGAAGACTCTGGAACTGGGACTCTTCAATCCGCGGCTGCTTGCGAATACCTGAGATCGGTCCGCGCTTCTCGCGCATCAATACCGAGCTTTCTCATGCGGTCGCGCAGTGTGCTTCGTTTCACACCCAATCGGGATGCTGCTCCATTCGGACCACTCACTCGTCCTTTGGTCTCCTTTAGAATGTTCACAATTTTCTTTTGCTCTTCGAAATTACCGGCAATCTCCGCCGCATCTATCGCGCCGTCCGACTTGTCAGGTAAAGAAACCGCGAGTGTGTTGCCGCTCGTGAGAATCACTGACCGCTCTACAAGATTTTCTAATTCGCGCACGTTTCCCGGCCATGACAAGCGCTCCAATTTCCGCATCGTCGCAGACGGCACTGCATTGATTCGTTTGCCCATCCGGGTCGCGTACTTCTGCGTGAAGTGTTTTACGAGCAATGAGATGTCTTCAGGACGTTCACGCAAAGGCGGAATACGGATCGGGAACACGTTTAACCGATAGTAGAGATCACTGCGGAATTGTCCCTCCGCCATCATCTCTCCCAGGTCCCGGTTAGTCGCTGCCACCAGTCGCACGTCAACGCTTTTAGTCCGCGCGCTACCCACTCTCTCGTACGTTCGCTCCTGCAAGGCGCGCAAGAGCTTAGGCTGCAGTTCAAGCGGCATATCACCGACTTCGTCGAGAAACAGGGTGCCACGGTTCGCCAATTCAAGCCGGCCTTGCTTCTGGATGTACGCGCCGGTGAACGCCCCGCGCTCATGTCCGAAGAGTTCACTCTCGAACAGCAAACTCGGAATAGCGGCGCAGTTGAGCGTGAGAAAAGTTTCCTTCTGCCGCCGGCTACGCTCGTGAATGGCACGGGCGATCAGTTCCTTGCCCGTGCCGGTCTCACCCAGCAGAAGCACGGTGGCATCGCTGGTGGCTACCATCTCCACAAGGTGCAGGACTTGTCGCAGCGCCGAACTCTGACCCACGATTCCCGCAAAGTTCGCTTCACTGTGGATGCTTTCTTTTGCACAGGATTCCAGTTTCGCTCCGCTCGACTCCGTCCGGCACACCCTCACGAACTGGGAATCTTCCCGCTGTACGTCGGGAAAAGACAGAACATTCAAAGTCATGGTTAAAACTCCGGAGGAAAACTAGACGATTTAACGATCGTTACGTGCTTCTCTGAATCCATTCATGAATGAACAATGTGCATTCTCCAGTTTGATACTGTCTGTCTCGAAGCACTCGAGAAACTTTGCAGCGTCTCGATCTACGATGGTTAAGTCCTTACATCGTTAGATTCGCTTCACCTTCTGCTTAGCCATTGTGGAATTGGCGCCGGTTTGGCCCAACCCTATATCGAGTCGTTCTGTCCACTATTTCGGGATGCCCGCAGCTTTCCCTTAAATATAGATGAAACTCGAAAGGGATGAGTTAATGCCGATCACGAACGTCGATGCGTTTCCACCCAAACAGACGGGCATCAACCGACCAGGCGCCGGGTCCAAGTAGCGCCAGGGCTGCACAAAGGGTTCCCAACAGGATCTTTGTCCACAAATCTCCTGCAGCCGAGAAAATGTCCCAGCAGTAGATCACCGCTGCAAGCGTTCCAGCGATAGGCGTCCATAGGCCTGCGAGTAGAAGGAGTCCTGCACCAATCGCGAGCGCTTGCAGTGTTGCTGGGCCAAGCTTAGGACCACCAACAAGTATGACGATTGCGCGAGCAACTAGTACAGTCCCTGCAACGAGACGCATAACCAGAAGGCCGGTGCCAGGCAAACCACCAGCAAAGTTGGAGAATAGACGTCGCATAAGCCCCTGGGCCGACGAGGCTAGAAGATTCGGGATGCGAGCGAAAGCCCCAAAAGGGCGCGACGTTCACTCTTTAGGGTGGACTAGAATTCGATGATGCCGCGCTTAATCCCGATCATGGCGGCGTGGGTGCGATCATTGGCACCCAACTTGGAGAGGATGTTCTTGACGCGCCCTTTGACGGTTTCTTCGCTGAGCGAGAGATGAGCAGCGATTTGCTTGTTGGCATTCCCATCGGCAATCAGACGCAGGACAGAAAGCTCGCCCGGAGTTAGGGCGTCGTCGGTGGCGTGCTCCGCAAGTTGGTAGGAAACCTCGGCCGAAAGAGCTTTTCTTCCGGCATGGACAGCGCGAATCGTTTCCAACAACTCCTTATGCAACATATTCTTTAGCAGGTAACCTCGGGCCCCGGCTTTGAGGGCGCGCAACACTTGGACATCACCGGTATAGGTGGTCAGGATGATGATTCGTGCTTCGGGAAATTCGCTGCGAATAGAGACCATTGCATCCAGACCATTCATATCGGGCATCTGCAAGTCCATTAGAGTCACGTCCGGACGGTGCGTACGGAACTGCTGAATAGCTTCGCGTCCGTTTGAGGCTTCGGCAACCAGACGCATGTCCGATTGATCAGCGACGAGTCCGGCGATCCCTTCGCGCAGCAGGGGATGGTCGTCGACCGTCAGAATCCGAATCACGTCGGATAAACCACTCTTGTCGCCATTCATGGTTTGATCTTCCTACACTTAAAATAACTTTCCAGACCACCAGGAACGATGCCTACCCGATCTATCGTAAGCGATGGAGGCTGGAATCGTGACTTCAATCTCACTACCGGAATCGATCTCACTCCAGACAGTAAGGTTACCTCCCACAGCTTTAGCCCGTTCGCGCATGCCATTCAAGCCCCAATGTCCCGCGCGCTGTTGCTCTCCAAGGAACTTCGGGTCAATTCCCTTTCCATCATCCCGAACCCTCACTCGAAGGTGCCGTTCGTCATAGTGGATTTCCACTTCAATCCGTCGGGCCTCGGCGTGCCTGAAGGCGTTGCGCATCGCCTCGGCTGCAATCCGGTAGACCTCATCTCGAAGGATAGGATCTAAATTGCGCACTGTACCTTCCACCTGAACCCGATAGTCGGGAAGATTCTTGCCGGCCTGATCCGCCGCCAGGTCTTGTCCCAGAGCACTAATGGCCTCGGGCAGATCTGCAGTCACAGCCGCTGACGAGCGCAACTCGTGTACGGCATCGCGGCCTTCGGTGATCGCTTGCGCCGCCCGATCAATCGCAGTGTCGAGCCGGTGTTTGGCCTCATCGGGGCGCGTCGGAAGCAGGTTCGAGGCAGCTTGAAAGCGCAGCAAAAGTCCATGGAAGCTTTGCAATAGAGTATCGTGCAGTTCGCGCGCGATTCGCGTCCGCTCGTTGACGCGCGTTTCCAGACCCATGCTGAACTGGTGGGCCAGTTGACGTCGGCGCAGCTGATAGAGAGCCCAGACCAATACCAGAAAGGCGGCCACGCTCGACAAGCGAAACCAGATGGTCTGATACCAGAAGGGTGCAACGCTAAAGGAAAGAATGGCGCCTTGCTCGTTCCAGACGCCGTCGTTATTGCATGCGATTACTTGAAACTTATACTGGCCAGGACCCAGGCCCGTATAGAAGGCCTGCCTGCGGGTGCCCGCATTCTGCCAGTCTTTATCCGCGCCTTCCAGCTTGTACCGGAATCCAACCCGCTCAGGTATAGAAAGGCTTAGCGCCGTGTAGTCAATTTCAACTGTATGCGTGCCAGCGGCAAACTTGATAGCGCCCGACATCGGCTGACGACCTTTTTCGTCGCCGATAGATAGAATTGAAACAGGTGGCGGGAGGCCGTTCCTAACAATGTGTGCCGGATCGATCCACGCAAGTCCGTTGTTTGTGGCGAACCATAGCCGTCCGTCGGCGGCTTCGACAGCCGTCGAATTGGTGAAGCTCATCTGCGGCGCACCCGGCAACCCATCCAGATAGTCGAATCGCCGATACTCTACCCGGTAATTCGCATCAGCCATGAATCGTCGAGTCTCCTCCGGGGGAATTTGTACGATGCCCCTCATCTCGTTCAACCACAACCCGCCATCAGCTGTCTCAATGATTCCAGAGATCGTCCCGAGCTGCTCCCCTGCCGCAACTGTCACTCTGCGGAAACGTCCCTCGCTGAAAAACATCAGCCCGAGTTCACCGCCGACCCATATGTGCTGTCCAAGACCACGAATGACCTTAATCGGACCCACATCGAGCCCATCGTTCGGCGAGTAAGAGGTGACCTGCTCTCCATCAATTACCCGCACTCCGCCAGCACTGAAACCGAGCCAGACTCGTCCGGACGGTTGTTGATAACCGGCACTGGGTCCCCGATTTGAAATTCCTCCAAGCCTGTCATTGAGGTTCCAGTTACCTTGCTTGAAGTGAACGGTTCCAAAATCTCCAAGCCTGACCCAGAGCCCATCATCTCTACCAGGGATGATCTCGTATATCCAGTTCGGAGGCTTAGCATCTTTGGGCATTGTAAAATACTTAAATGTCGTGCCGCTCTGACGCCAGATTCCAGTGGCGCAGCCCCACCAGACATCACCGTTTGAGTCGCGAAAGACGCTGGATGCCTGTTCACCCCCTTTCTCAACGAGCAGGCTTTCACCGCGAATATGCAGTAACGGTTTGGTATTGATCGTCCCTAGCCAGATGTCGCCGTCTGCTCCCGCGAGCAACACCAGCTTTTGGTAGCGCTGCGGCAGACTCACCGGAACAACTTGATTGTGGCGGAATTGAACCAATCCTTTGGAACAGCCCACCCAAATGTTCCCCTCATGATCCTCTAGCAGCTTATAAGCGAATCCGCCGGAGAAGCCATCCCTTTCATCAAACGTCTCCAGGTCGGTGTCATGAGGACCGAGCTTCCGATTTCCCAATTTCTCGGGGTACCTGATCCGAACCAATCCGGAGTCATAACGCGTGATCCACAAGGCGCCTTCGCGATCAATGAGCATCTCGTGCAGACCATCTTCAACGACTGCTGGATCTTCCGCATGCGAGTTGTGTCCCGCGATCGGGACCGGTCGTACTTCCCCCTTGCTGTCGTCTGCAAACCACACTCGCCCATCTTTTGCCTGCGCCAACGTTGTAATACTCGGCCCGGCCGCCCCGGCGAGTTCGAATGCTTTCGAACCTCGCCTCAAGAATTCAATGACCTTCACGGTCGCTACCCAGAGCGTGCCCTCACGATCGACGAAGAGGTCCCTTATCACCTCGGGAGCAAAGTTCCAGTCGTGCCCGATTGGGATCCATCGTGTGCCCTCGCGCAGGACTAACCCAGTTTCGGTGCCAGCCCAGATGCTTCCGTCATGATCGCGGGCGAAGCTATGGATTTGAGAATCCGGTAACTCCTCCGGCTTGGTAAACAGTGTCAAGTAACCGTCTTTCAAGAAACCTAATCCGGTTGGCGCAAAGGCGATCCATAACCCTCCGTCAGGTGTGGCCATTAGATAATAGATACCGTAAGAGGGTAGCTCCACTCCGGGCTGCGGCCTGTACTCCTCGAATTTAACGCCGTCAAAGCGAAACAGGCCCTGTGGCGAGCCAATCCACAAGTAGCCATCTTCGGTTTGAGCGAGCGCGCTGATTTCGGTAGGCGCTCCCTCGTTCACGCCCCAAGCCGTGTGATGGAATTGCACGATACTTCGATCTCTGTCGAGCGCGTACGTCGAGACGCAAGGCAACACGATCAATAAGCAGATCCAAAGAGTGAGCGAAATCTGGCTATTTGGATAGAACGCTTTTGATGGATTTACAACCGAGAACCGCGCGGAGGAGACGGAATCTGGTTGCAACTTTTTCACATTCGTCGACCTTGTAACAAGATTCGCAAATTGCTTCCCAGTGGCATGGCAGCCAAACTGTTCGTCACTTTCCATCGAGCAGACCCATCAGTACATCGCTGACAGTAACGATGGTAGTGATTTTAAGTTACCCGGTTTGCTGCATTCGCGGAACATTGAAGTCAACAGCTTCCTGGCAGTCTTCTACTGGGCTCCGTCATCTGATCATCAGAGACTTCCGGACAATAGCGAGATGTCATGATTGTACAAGGGCGCTCGGCCGGGTCAAGGTGATGCCATCAATGTCTTATTGGCGAGAGCGTGGCCTGAGGGAAGGACTCATTTGCATCTTTCCTTTCATGAACACCCTTAGGCGTCGCATTGTGTCGGACCCGCCATGGGCGCGTACCGCCCGCGACTTAATTTGCGGCGACGGCCCGTGCCAGTAAGTCGTAAGCGCGCGGCGTCTTGCGAATCTCGATATTCATTCTCGCCAACCGGAGCGCCTTGTCCGGATTAGCGCCTGCAGCAAGCCAGAATTCGGCTGCATGGTCGGCGAAGGCCTCCGGGTGACTCGCGACCAACTCGTCATAGCGCGCGGCGGCCAGCCGGCACCAATGCCGGAATTTGGAGCAGCCCGCGTCCCTGAGAATGCGCGCGAGTTGCGCAGCGTAATCAGGATCATCCGAAGAGGCTGCTAATGAATGCAGGCGGGCCAGTGCTGATCCGGTTTCCCCCAATTCTGCTTCGACCTCGGCGAGATGGCCCTGCGCCGGCGCGTAAGCCGGGACACGGCGTCGCGCGACGTCGAATGAGGTATGTGCATCATCCAACCGGCCTTTGTTCATCCACATCAGGCCCAGCTGGAAGTCGAGAAGCGCCAGCGGAAACGGTGAGACACCGCGGTATCGCCGGCGGCTTTCCGCGTACAGGCGTTCTGCCGCGTCGATTTCGCCGATTTCGGAATAGAGTCCAACGAGGGCAGCAACATTTTCAAAACTCGCTCGACGGTCTGCGGCTTCTTCGCGTATGGCGAGGGCTTCATCGTAGCGACCGAGGGCTTGGAAGATTGCTGCACGGTCGCCATTTGTAGTTTCGGCATTGAGCCCGAGTCTCTCGGCTCGATCGATATCATCTAAAGCATCGGTAAACCGATGGAAGACAGCCCCTGTTCGCGCACGTGCGACAAAAGCCGTCCCGTCAGTGGGTGCGTCGCCTACGAGTTGTTCCGCCATCCCTTCTGCCCGCTCATAATCGGCGATGTGGCCGAGGATGAGGCCGCGAAGCGTGATTAGTTCGATCAAGCCAACTCGACTTTCAACGGTGGAGTGACCGAGCCTGATATCCGGTTCCAGACCCTCGATTTGCGCCCGGAGATTCAGTAGAGCAATCGTCCCATCTGTGGCCGGCAGCTCGGTGACATCGTAGAGTGCTGCAATCATTATGAGGTCGCCTCTGAGCGATTCGGTGGCGCCATGTAGGGAAATACTTTAGAGGACCACGCTATCGGCCCATCTACACCGTCGCTAATGCGTGGACCGTTTCCGGCGTTGACGTACAGCGTAAGAATGAAGTCGACTACGTCCTCATTGAGCCATCGTCCTCCGCATGCACTATGCGCGCGCTCCTTAAACATCGCCTGTTCAATCTCAAAGTAGCTGGTTTCACAGAACGGTTCCGAAGCATCAACGACCAGGTAATCCGCGAGCAGGAGTTCCGTTAGCGGATGGTTCCCATGCTCGTCGAGCGGCCAATCAGTTTTTCCGTCGAGGCCGTCGTAGAAAGTGAGATTAGCGTTCAGCCGTGCGCGATACGCTCCAACGTAGTCCTCGGAAAGATTGAAGGCGTCTTCATTGTTGTACAGGTCGCGAATCTCGAGATCTCGATTGACCGTATCGAATATCTTTGCGCCGAGGCTCATATTTTTGATTTCCGGGCGGCCAACCCGTTCCAACCGAATCGGCCGTTTGCCGGACGTCAGAGTCTCGGAGACGACAGCGAACATCGGCCCGCCCTTAAGCAGAGTTGCCCACTCGAGCTTTAGGACAATTCCCAAAACATTCTTGCCGTAGAGTCTGTCGGAACCGACTTGCTTGAACGCGAGTTGTCTCGTCGCGAGAGTTTGTGCGGCCATCGGACCGTCGAGGAAGAACGGATCGGACCTCTGTCCCGCGAAGACATGTAGACCTTCGCCCTTACCGCCGTTCTCGTCGTTCACGCGAAATGAAACGGTCACGCCGTTGGGCATCGTGCAGCGGCCCTGTTGTACTAGTTCTCCCCCGCCTTCTGGACTAGTTGGGACATCGAAGGTGCAATCGAATGTGAACTCATCAGCCCCAACGGCGAACGCGCGTCTGTCGGGCGCGATAGATGCAGAACGCACGCGCAACCGATATATAACGGCGTCGGAAAAGCAGGCGGATGGACCGGCGTACGGAAACACATTCATGATCAGAACGAGATGCTGCGGACTCTCGGGACAGGGAAAGGCAAAGACGTCCGTGATATCAGTGACCGGGTCGGCGATCGCGCGAGGTCCAGAGATGTGGTCAGACATGTGATTTTCCCCTTAACTTTCCAATGCGTCCCCGTTCAAGCCAGCCAACCAATTTAGCGCAGACAAACTCGGCATGAAGAGGTACTCGCCGCCGCGAAGCACATTAAAGGTCTCAATGCCGTGTATGCGGTGCCTGACCGGCTCTTTCGGAATCGTGAATGGTGCCCTGTCCTCCTGAAGACCGACAATGGGGTCGCGTTCGTTACCCAGGTTCATAAAGTTGCCGTCATTGATCCATTCCTGTTGGAGGAATTCGAGGGTATTCATCGCCTTAGCGCTGATGAATAAAAAATAGATGCCTCGCGGCTCTTCATCATCGCGGTCCGAGATCGCGTTTCGGTCGTAGGGCGCTCCGTAAGTCGTGCTGCGTCGGATGATGCGATGGATGTTTACATCAGTGAGGACCGGCATCTTCGTGTCGCGCGGGTTCATGCGACGCATGTGGCAGCCCAACGGCACCCGTTTGCCCTGAGGATCACTGGCGTAGGTGAAATCGTTATTTCGCTGCGGATCTTCGCCGAGCGTTACATCGTCCTCCGCCGGCGCGAGCGTCAGTGGCGCGCCGCTACGCCAGCGCCCGACGAGCTTCGCCGCCAGCAGTTCGCGCTCCTCGTCGTTCTGACCGTTCTCTCGAAGGAACCGGTTAAACGCTCCAACCCGCGACTGGTATTTTCGCAAACCAACGTAGGTGCTGTTGCGACCCAGCACGTCCGGCCGAGGCATCGCAAGCGGCACACCGCTCTCGCCTGGATAGCCGAGGACGAACTCCCCCGCTTTGATCGCTTGCCCCTGACCGGGAAACGGATTGACGCCACTGCCCTCGATGGCGGGTTGTCCGATGCTGTCTTTATAGCCAAACGAGTTGATACTTCCCGGCTGGGCGCCGAAGTTTTGAACCAGCAGGACGGTGACGCCCGAGAAGCCCTGATACTGCTGGCGGGCCGTCTCCATGATGCGGCGCCACTTCTCTTCGGTATCGCTGATAGTGCTGACCTGGATGTGAATCTGTCCGCTACCGAATGGCCTCTCCCAGTTCTTCGGATCGTTTGCTCCGTAGTCACAAAGCTTCTCAGCACGCGCAGCCATTCCCACTCGAAATGCTTCCGGAAAGCTTTGCAATGAGTCTGCCGGCACGCCCAATGCTCCGAGCCCCGTATAGCTGATCGCAACCGCGATCCAGGCGTCTTCGGCATTCCACCAATCGGCGGCAGAACCGACGTGCGGCGCGAGTCTTCGCAAGAACTCACGGCCGCCCTGCGCATCGTTGATGTGCAGGAAGAAGTGCGTGCCAAAGTACGGCTCCGGACGATAGCGCAGCACTGTGGCTTGAATGTCGTGAAGATCCACGGCGGGGCTGTGGCCTAGTTCTTCGCCTCGGTGAACTTCGAATGACATGAGGTCCTTCCGCTATCAGTTGATCTTGTCGAGGAATTCTTCCATCGCATTACCGATGCGCTCAAGCCGTCTGGTCTCCACCACAGTCAGATTCGGATTTGCGACGTACCAGAAGTCCGCCGTGATCTGGTGGCTCGCAATGTGATCCTTTACCTTCGGGCTACGAACGCCCGGCCAACCCTCAGTATCGCCAAACTGGAGGTCAAGGATGTCTGGAATCTTCGTCGCGAAGTCCTCGATGTAGACGTCCCAGTCGCCATCGTAGGCAGTGCAGAAGAGCAGTTTCGTGTCGTTGTCCAGAAACACAAAGCGCATGTCGTGCACGGTGCCGACCTTGTCCACCAGTTCATTGCCAATGCTGCCGTGCAGAGCCTCCAGAAAACCGCGCAGCCGTTTGGCTCCGCCTGGGGCGAGCGGGACGATCACCGTCAGCTCAGAGACCTTGCCCTGACGGCGGCCGATTCGACCAGCGCTTCCTATCCGTGCTGCCGGTTCCTTTGCGGGCGCACTCGACCTTAGAGCGCGTATCACGTTCTCCAGCGCGGTTTTTCCAATCTCTGACGCGTCGGCGTAAAGCTCCCGCAGCTTCTGCACCTTCTGATCGAGGTTCGAGGACTGCTCCGAGCCTGTCTTCTTTTCCGTTAGCGCCATGTCTGTTAGGCCCCCTTTTCTTGTTGATTGTTGATTGTTAAATTGGTTGTGTCAGTGAACCGGACGGGGCAGCTTCAGCTGTTCTTTTGCCCAGCGTGATGTTGCGAGAGAAAGTCGTCAAGGACGCTCAACGCGTTGATGGCGGTGGGAAAACCCGCAAAGACAACCGTGTGGATGATGATCTCGTACAGTTCGTCAGCAGTTAGCCCAACGTTCAGCGCTGAAGCCATGTGGACCCGAAGCTGGGGTTCCCGACCACCTAGTGCTGTGAGCATGGCGATTGTAGCGATCTCGCGGTCGCGTACGGCCAGGCCGTCGCGGCTATAGATGTCACCGTAAGGGAACTCGACCATGTAGCGCCCGAGGTCACGCAGGGGCGCGACGACCTCCTCAACGGGAACACCGTAAACCTCGCTCATTTTCTTCAGACCGCGCTCGTAACGGGTCTCCTGTGTCTCTTCTTGAATCTGCTGCTCCGATCCTGGCTTCTCTTCCTTTTGGGTGGCCATGTCTGGCCTCCTTTCTTGCTGATTGTTGAGTTGGTTGCGTCAGCGAGTTCTCGACCTCGGGGGCGCAGGGGATACCCAGATCAGTTTCTTGTTCACGAACTCCTCAATGCCGAGATTGGAAAGCTCCTTGCCGTATCCGGAACGCTTGATTCCCCCGAATGGAAGATCCGGGGCGCTCATCGATGGATAGTTGATAAAGACCATGCCGGTTTCGATACGGCTGGCAACCTTCTTGCCGTGCTCAATATCGGAGGTATAGACCGAGCCACCCAGCCCAAAGGGCGAGTCGTTTGCAATAGCGATCGCCTCATCCTCATCCCTGGCGACAAAGAAGAGCGCGACCGGACCAAAGAATTCTTGTCGGTAGGCCGGATTGTCGGGAGTGACGTTGGTAAGAATCGTCGGCTGCATGTACGCACCCGTTTTACCAAGGCGATCTCCTCCGCTGAAGACCCGCGCGCCATTCGCAACCGCTTCACGGACCTGATTGAGCAAAAGGTTCAGCGCGGCGTCAGAGGACAACGGCGCCAGCGTCGTCGCTTCATCCAATGGATCGCCCGGCTTGAGTTGTTCGAGAGCATCACGAAACGCATTGAGGAATTGCTCTGCACGCGTTCCAATAACGATGAAGCGTTTCGAGCCGATGCAAGTTTGTCCAGCATTGCTCA
>Ga0209131_1000081_pt1 | contig 71153 bp, 59 predicted proteins | sample GraSoi_2013_40cm_FD_185826 | JGI IMG/M metagenome (GOLD analysis project Ga0209131, IMG submission 185826) | Grasslands soil microbial communities from the Angelo Coastal Reserve, California, USA - Sample 9_17_2013_40cm (SPAdes) (version 2) | ecosystem: Environmental > Terrestrial > Soil >... | reverse complement strand
AAACGTCCATGAGGCAGCATGCGCGGCACCAGGGAAAAGTTAAGCGTGCCCACACCCAATAATCTGGCCATCAAAAAATGACTCAACTCATGCAGGAACACCCCCGGTAAAAATAAGATCGAGAACAATTCCACGGTCAATTGCGGGCTGCGTGTGAGGATCAATAATATGACCTGTATCTCGCGATGCAAAAGCCGCTGGAGAAAGACCAGCGGCACGAATATCAATAGGAACCAGAACAGACCGGCGAGAAACACGCTTTATTTCACCGCTGCCTTTGTGATCGCAACAAACTCATCCGGCTTTAAACTGGCACCCCCGACCAATGCACCATCTATATCCGGTTGAGCAAAGAACTCAGCCGCATTGACTGCAGTTACCGATCCTCCATATAGCACACGGATTGCTTGCGCGGTGTTTTCGCCATATAACTGGGCCAATGCCGGGCGGATAATGTCCTTGATCACGGAATTCGCGTCTTTCCCACTGGACGCCTTACCTGTTCCAATGGCCCACACAGGTTCATACGCTACGACCATGCGCAGGGCAAAGCCTGCAGATAGATTCTTGAGTCCCATGCTCGTTTGACGGGAGACAACTTCGCGTGTACGGCTTGATTCGTATTCATCCAATGTCTCGCCAACGCAAACGATCGGGGTAATCTCGAATTTTTCAGCGGCAACTAATTTCCGGTTTACGGTTTCATCCGTTTCACCGAAGTAGGCGCGGCGCTCCGAGTGGCCGAGAATTACATAATTACACAATTCCTTCACCATCACAGGGGAAATCTCGCCGGTAAAAGCTCCCTTTTCTTCCCAATACATGTTCTGTGCTCCAAGGCCAATATCCGAACCTACAAGCAATCTGGAAACCGCCATCAGCGATGTGAACGGCGGGCATAAAACTCTGTCGACGCCGCTGATCTCGCGCAGGGACGCGCTTAACTTGGAGGCGAGTTCATCGGCCTCCGCGATGGTTTTATTCATCTTCCAATTACCGGCAACTAAGGGGGTCCGCATGCATCATCCTATGGAATTGTCTTCAGCAAATTATCGGCCATGAATCGGATCCAGTTCGGCGCGCCGAGATCGGCTGAGAGTGAGGTCAAAAGAGCCTTCGCATCAGCAGGCTTGTTGTCTTTCATATGAATCTCTGCCTTGAGCAGAAATACTTCATACATATCCGGTTTTACTTTCTCGGCAGCAGCCTCGCCAGCCTTCGCATCTTCCATCGTTCCATTGTACAACGCATAACGACCACGTGCAATATATCCCATTGGGAGATCAACACTGTCGATGCGTTCAAAGAATACGAAGAGCGGCATATCCTTTTGCTCAGCAGCTTTGTAGACGGCCTCGTGGAAGTTTTCTTCCACATCTTTCGGCAGTTGCTGGCCTGCATAAGTTTGAATGATACGCAGATTCATTCCTGCGGCCGGAATCCATGCTTCCCGTTTTTTATATTCGTCGGCGGCCGTTACAAAGAAATCGCGATGATTAGGACCGGCCAAATTGGCGGCTTGTGCCAGTGATTCGAGCGCGGGTCGGATTTGTTTCGCATCCCAATAAGCCAGTGACAATTGCAAGTGCGCATTGGGGTCGCCCGGATTTTGCGAGACCTGATCCTTCGCGGCTTGTACTGCCTGAGTATCAGCGGAAGGTGTTGAAGAAGTGTCACCTGGAAGAGTCCCAGCGGGTGTATTCGTCAGCGCCGGATTTTGCGTTGACCCTGTGGCAGCCGGTAGATTGGTAGCAGGAATTACTGCGGGTATCGCTCTTCTGTTGCGAAGCGCAAGGGCTCCCACTCCGAGACACAAGCAGACCACAATTCCAACAGCGACCCAAGTCCAGGGAGAGCGTTTCTTTGCCGGGCTTTTCGCTGCCATGGTTTGCCCGTCAGCAGAAACCTTCGGCTTTGAATCCGTTTGGGCTGCCTTGAGCGAACTGGGTCGCATGGTGATCGATGTGCCCTGCATCGGAACACCGGCTTCTCTCCACGCCTCTCGAAAAGCATGTGTCATTTCATCTACACTGGCGTAGCGGTCTGTGCGATCCTTTGCCAGCGCTTTCAGTAATACGCGTTGAACCGGCTCCGGCACCTGCGGATTGATATCCATCGGTAATGGCAGAGGCGTGTAGATATGATCGTGAATAATGGAGAAGGGAGTATCGGCGCTGAATGGTACCTGGCCGACCACCATCTCATATAACATCACACCAAAAGAGTAAAGGTCAGTGCCTGCGTCAAGGTCCTTCTTGCCCATGGCCTGTTCCGGCGAAATATATTGAGGCGTGCCCATGATCGAATCGGAGGACATTGTGGATTCGCCTGCTTGCGCAATGCGTGCAAGACCGAAATCCGCAAGATATATCACACCATCAGTGGCGATCAACACATTGGATGGTTTTATATCGCGGTGTAGGATTCCCTGTTTGTGGGCATAGGCCAGCGCCGAACCCACAGAATTTACTACATCTTCGATTTCTTTAGAAGACAATGGCCCCTGACTTAAGCGGGCCTTGAGTGTATCCCCTTCAATATATTTCATCACCAGATAAGGCCGCGACTCGTGTTCGGAATAATCATAGATCGGCACGATATTCGGATGTTCGAGCTTTGCCACCACGCGCGCTTCGCGTTGGAAGCGTGCGGTAAAAGTCTGATCTTCATGAAAGGCCGGGTGTAAAACCTTCAATGCCACATAACGATCGAGAGCGGCGTGATAGGCTTTATATACAGTTGCCATTCCTCCCTGACCCAACTGTTCGATAATACGATATGGCCCAATATTTTCACCAGCATTGAAAGACATACACAATACTCCGCTTGCAGTTTTCCACGATTATAGCCGAGTGTCGTTCGTTCCGGTTAACTCAATATGAAATGCACGAGAACTGAAATAAAGAGAGTGAGCCGGAAATTTCCGGCTCACTCTCTTTAGGTTGTTACGATACTTTGACTCTTACCTATCCATAAGAGCTGCTACGCCGGGCAATTCTTTTCCCTCGAGAAATTCAAGCGATGCACCACCGCCAGTAGAGACATGAGTCATCTTGTCGGCAACGCCGGCTTTTTTTACTGCGCTAGCTGAGTCACCGCCGCCAATCACAGTGATCGCTTTGGATTCGGCCAGCATGCGCGCCAGGGCAAATGTACCCTCGGCAAATTTTGGCATTTCGAAGACGCCCACCGGTCCATTCCAAACGATCAATTTGGCTCCGCTTAATGCTGTGTGATACAAGCTGATCGTTTTTGGGCCAACGTCCAACATGCGCCAGCCAGCGGGGATCTTATCTACATCGACAATTTTCGTGTTTGCGTTTGCATCGAATTTATCGGCGATCACGGCATCCACAGGCAAGATCAATTTATCGCTATGTTTTGTCATGACCGATTTTGCAGTATCCAGGGAGGCTTCTTCCACAAGACTGTCTTGCATATTCAGTCCTTTGGCTGCTAGAAATGTGTTTGCCATGCCTCCGCCAATGATCAACGTATCGCATTTCGACAGTAATGTTTCGACGACCAGGATCTTGTCGCTGATCTTCGCGCCGCCCAATATTGCGACGTAAGGATGTTCGGGGTTGGCAACTGCACGTCCAAGATATTCAAGCTCCTGCTCCATCAAAAAGCCGGAGACAGCGGGAAGAAAATGTGCCACACCTTCGGTGGAGGAATGAGCGCGATGTGCAGAACCAAACGCATCGTTGACGTAGATATCACCCAATGCGGCCATTTGTTTGGCAAGCTCAAGATCATTCTTTTCCTCGCCGGCATGAAAACGCGTATTCTCGAGCATCAACACTTCGCCGGGCTTAAGTGCCCTGGCCATCTTTTCCACTTCCGCACCAACACAATCAGGCGCCATCTGCACGGGAATCCCCAACAGTATCGATAACACTTCGGAAGCTGCGCGCAGGCTAAAGGCCGGGTCAGAAGCGGATGTTGGCCTCCCCAAATGACTCATCAAAACCAATGCTGCGCCCTGATCCAAAATATATTTGATCGTAGGAAGTGCAGCGCGAATACGTTTGTCGTCTGTCACTTTGCCATCAGCCATCGGCACGTTAAAGTCCTCGCGCATGAGTACGCGTTTACCCCTGATATCGATATCTTTCACCGTCTTTTTATTCATCTACAAGCTTTTTGCCATGATCGCCGTTAGATCCGCAGTGCGGCAGGCGTAGCCCCATTCATTATCGTACCAGGCAACAACTTTAATAAGATTGCCAAGAACCAGTGTATCGATGGCGCTGAATATACTGGAGAACGTGGTACCGCGAAAATCGCTGGAGACCAGCGGTTCATCTGTCACGTCAAGGATGCCCTTCATGCGGCCATTGGCATATTCGAGCATCGCCGCGCGGATATCATCCTGCGAGGCCTCCTTGTTCAGGATCGCAGTGAAATCCACCACAGACACAGTCGGTGTGGGAACGCGGAAAGAAAAGCCGCCAAATCTTCCCTTCAGTTCAGGGATCACGAGCCCGACAGCCTTAGCCGCGCCGGTTGCCGACGGGACGATATTTTGTGCGGCCGCACGCGCGTCGCGTAAATCTTTTGCGCCAAGGTCCTGTAGCTTCTGCGAGTTGGTATATGCGTGAACGGCGGTAAGCAAGCCCCTGTCAATACCGAATTTGTCATTGAGCACCTTGGCAACCGGGGCAAGCCCATTGGTTGTACAAGATGCGTTAGATACGATGTTGTGTTTCTTGGCATCATATTTATCATCGTTCACGCCCAATACAATGGTGATGTCTTCATTCTTTGCAGGCGCAGAGATGATCACCTTCTTCGCGCCACCCGATTCAATGTGTGCCTTGGCTTTTGTCGCGTCCGTGAAAAAGCCGGTGGATTCGATCACGATATCCACGCCTGCATCTTTCCATTTAATCGCGCCCGGGTCTTTCTCGGCGGTTACTTTGATCGCCTTGCCATCCACCACCAGGCTGCCATCCTTGGATTCAACAGTACCGTCATAATGTCCGTACGTTGAATCATATTTTAGAAGATGAGCATTGATCGACGGTTCGAACAGATCGTTGATGGCCACGACTTCAATTTCTTTTGCATGACGCGCCTTGATGGTCCGAAAGACAAGGCGGCCTATGCGGCCAAATCCATTAATACCTATTTTTACTGCCATGTGAAAATCCTCCGATGAATTTTGGTTAAATTTTATTCAAGAATTTCTTGGATAAAACCCTGCGCATTCTAATATAAACGCCTATGTTTTACCACTGCTGTTGTCATACAAATCTATCTCCCAATGGGCCAGTACGCTCCATGAAAATGTCCACGATCGTTTGAGCCAGTTTTACGGAATCATGACGCCATGGATGATTCACATCCAGGAGATCGTTCGAATATGCACGCGAATCAGAAAGGGTCCGTTCATCCATGATCACCCATTGGGAGGTGGGAGAAATCTCGCCCGAATAATTATCGTTGCATAAAATCACATCGAATAGATCCTCGCCGATATGCCCTTCGAGCGCGCGAAGGTGATCGTAACAAGTATACGAATCCGTTTCGCCGGATTGGGTGGCGATATTACAGACAAAGATCTTTATGGCGCGCGTCACGCGCATGGCTGCAAGCAGATCGTTCACCAACAGATTTGGCAGCAGACTCGTGTATAAACTCCCCGGACCTACAATGATCACTTCGGCATTCAAGATCTCTTTTATGACCGGCGGGAATGCAGGCGCATTGTCCGGCTCAAGCCACACACGACGGACACGCCCGGCCATTTCAGGGATCTTGCTCTCCCCTTCCACACGGACTTCGTTGATGGAATGAGGCAACTCCATCGAGGCCACCAGTTTTACATCATGCAGGGTAGAGGGAAACACGCGTCCATTCACCGAGAGCACGCGCCCTGATTCGACCACGGCATCTTCGAAACTGCCGGTGATGTCTGCAAGCGCGGTAATAAACAAATTCCCAAACGTGTGACCTTCAAGGTCGGATGAACCGCTGAAACGGTATTGAAAGAGTTGTGTCAATAAATCTTCGTCGTTGGAGAGCGCCGCAAGGCAATTGCGAATGTCGCCGGGCGGCAAAATTCCCAGGCTTTCTCGCAAGCGGCCGGACGAGCCGCCATCGTCTGCAACAGTCACCACTGCTGTCAGATTGGCCGTGTGTGCTTTAAGCCCGCGAAGAAGAGTTGAAAGGCCGTGCCCGCCTCCGATCGCAACCACACGTGGACCGCGTTCCCGCCGGCGAAATTCACGAATCTGATCGACCACATTACTACCGGGGCGAAGGAACGGCGCGAGCAAAGAACGATTCAATCGAACAATTCCATATGCCACCAGGGCAATGCCCAACGCAGCGAAGATCATTGCGCGAATAAAACGAGGCAAAAACCTCAAGGATGCATAAGCAAGCAACGTCAGCAAAATGGGGTTTGTCGAATCAGTACGATATACCTCGATCAAAATAACAGCAAAGCCAAGACCCAACAGAGTAATCCCAAACAAGACAAAAAGAAACCAACGCTTGACACCCAGGCCCGGCAAAAACCAACGTACAATGCCACGCGCCATGGATAAAATTCTAGTCCACATGAAAAAGATAATAGCAGGTCTGAAGAGATGAGTCAATTGTGGACACAGTTGAAGCGCTCAAACAGATCTTGTATGCATTTCATATAAATATTCACACTTTTGAGTTGAAGACCCAAAACAAGCCATACGGTATAATCATATATATGGGCGTAATTATTGCAGTTGACATTGGCGGCACGCATATGCGCGCCGCTTCTTATACACTGGCGCTGGAAGAGCTTAAACCGATCAAACATAAACGCATCAGGACACTGGCCTCTGAGCCAGGTGGGTTTGACCGGCTCGTGGGAGTCATCAAAGATGTTTGGCCGGAAGATAATCATGTGGATGGAATCGGGATAGCTTCACCCGGCCCGCTTGACCCGCACACCGGATACCTGCTGGCGCCACCTAATAATCCAGAGTGGCATAACTTTCCGCTTGCACCTAATATTGCTACGCATTTCAATGTAAAAACATATCTGGATAACGATGCCAACCTGGCCGGGCTGGCTGAATACCGCTTTGGCGCGGGCAAAGGACACCACGATGTGCTCTATCTAACGGTCAGCACGGGGATCGGCGGAGGTGTCATCACTGCAGATAGACTCTTGCAAGGCTATCACGGCCTTGCTGCGGAGTTGGGCCATTCTATTGTCGACCCCAACGGACCACTTTGCTCCTGTGGATACGCCGGGCATCTCGAAGCGTTTTCTTCGGGACCTGCGATCGTTAAGTATGTGCTCGGGGAAATGGAAGCAGGCACGAAATCCAGCTTGAAGCATGAAGGGACTCTCACAGCCCAGGATGTAGCAGCAGCAGCTGAGAAGGGCGATGCATTATCCATTAAAGCCTATCAACGCGCCGGCGAGTATCTCGGCATCGCGGTAGCATCTTTTCTGCATGCATTCGATCCTTCGATCGTCATCTTTGGCGGAGGCGTTTCGCAAGTAGGCAATCTTTTATTCGATTCGTTCCACGTCAGTTTGAAAAAGCGCGTGTTTCATCCACGTTATTTGGAGAATCTATCGATCACCACAGCCGCGCTGGGTGATGACGCAGGGCTGCTCGGCGCGCGTGCGCTGGCAGAGTTAAAGTTAGGCCTGCGGGTCTAGAGATCAAACAAGGAGTCTGCATGTCAAAGCTGAATTTGCCGGGGCCAAAAGCCAGGGAGATGATCGAACGCGATAACAAGGTGATCTCGCCCTCTTATCCGCGCGGCTATCCCTTCGTAATGGATCATGGCAAAGGTACGGAAGTATGGGACGTAGACGGGAATCGTTTCTTGGATTTCATGGGAGGGATTGCCGTGGTTTCCACCGGGCATGCGCATCCAAAAGTTGTCAAGGCCATCCAGCAGCAGGCTGAAAAATTCGTTCACATCTCATCGGATTTTTATCACGAAAATTGGATCCAGCTCGGCGAGAAAATCAATGAGATCGCCCCATTCCAAGAAGACGCGCTTTCATTCATGACGAACTCCGGCACCGAAGCGGTTGAGACCGCCATCAAACTGGCACGCTATCATACCGGCCGCACCAACCTGATCGGGTTTACCGGGGCCTTTCACGGTCGTACCATGGGGTCGGTCTCGGTGACAGCCAGCAAGGCCAAATATCATGCAGGCTTTTTTCCATTGATGGGCGGCGTCACTCATGTCCCATTTCCAAATCCGTATCGACCGGTTCTGGAACGGAGGCCCGGCGAAGATTATGGCGAAACGGTCGTGCGCTATATAGAAGACGAAGTACTTGAACAGATGCTTCCGCCGGATGATGTTGCTGGAATTTTGGTTGAAACAATTCAGGGGGAAGGTGGTTATATTGTTCCACCGGATGGCTTCTATCCTGCACTTAGAAAGTTATGCGACAAGCATGGGATCCTGCTGATTCTCGATGAAGTGCAATCGGGTATGGGACGCACCGGCAAATGGTGGGCCATCGAGCACTTCGGCGTCGAACCGGACATGATCACGATCGCCAAGGGTATCGCCTCCGGTATGCCGCTCGGCGCTTGCATTGCGCGCAAATCTGTCATGGATTGGAAAAAGGGTACGCACGGGAATACTTATGGGGGCAACCCCATTTCCTGCGCGGCTGCTCTTGCTACCATCGATTTGATCGAAAAGGAATATCTCAAAAACGCAGTGGAAGTAGGCGCTTATGCGATGGATGCGCTCGAAGAGATCAAGGCGAAGCACCCATCCATTGGAGAAGTACGCGGAAAAGGATTGATGATCGGTGTGGAGTTCGTAACCAACCGCGAATCGAAAGAGCCGGCCAAGGAACTTTCCGATCGCGTCGTGGACCTGACGTTTGAACGCGGCTTGCTGATGCTTTCCTGCGGCAGAAGTGTGATCCGCCTCGCGCCGCCGCTTTCGATATCAAAGTCCGAAGTAGATGAAGGCCTGCTTGTTTTCGATGAAGCGATAGGACTGGCGGAAAAAGAAATGATGTAAAAGCAAGTTGAAAAAATCAAAAAGATGCGAGGCCAAGGCCTCGCATCTTTTTGATTCGAAACCTCGTGGAACAGCCCCTGCTAATACAACTCTTACACCGAGTACCTGAACGGGGTGATAAAATATTCGCAGATTTGTAAAATTTCCCTATCATAATCATGCTGCCAGATTTCCGCGTCCGCCAGAGAGACTATTTACTCGAAATCTCCCGCCTGCTTACCGAGGAATTAGACCTTGAGAAGCTTATGGCGCGGATCTTGCGCGTCTCCATTGAAATGCTGGCCGGGCAGGCAGGATTGATCGCCCTCAAAGAACCCGATGGCTGGCGTGTCGGCGCGGCGCAGGGAATCGCTCCGGCCTTTCTCAGTTATCTCACTCCATTACTAGCTGAGGAAAAAGCCAGTGAATTGGATGTGGGCGAACTGAATCGTATGTTAAAAGAACTGACCTATACGGCCAGTATGGGCCTGTTGAACGGCACGGGCTTGCCCCTTGCCGCTCATGGCCAGGTGATCGGTGTGATTTTCATTTTCCGAAATTATGCCGACCTCTTCACCCGCAACGACCAGGTACTCTTACAATCTTTTGCAGACCAAGCCGCTATTGCAGTGTTCAACGCGCAGCTTTATGGGCAGGTCTCTTACGAAAAACAACGGCTGGATGCCTTGCTGGACTCTGCTGCGGATGGCATTCTAATTTTGAATTCCAACCTTAAGATCGAACGGTGCAATCCGGCTTTTGAAAAGCTCTTCGGCGAGGCGCGCGAGGAAATCGTGGGCAGGCAACACAACGAGATCATTATGTGGAAGAACGAACCTCAAGGGAAGAGACTCGAAGAGTCTGTCGGAGATGGATGGCCATTGACGCCGAATGCAACACTTTATGTGGAAGGTGATATCGAACGGCTACTGCCTCCCCCTTTACCAGTTGGCATTACCTATGCGCCGCTTCTTTCAGATGAGGGAAAGCTCCGTAATGTGATCGTCAGCGTGCGCGACATCACGCATTTTCGCAACGCAGATGAGATCAAGGCAACTTTCATTTCCATCGTCAGTCATGAACTGCGTACGCCGGTCGCGCTGATCAAAGGCTACGCATCCACCTTGAGACGCGATGATGCGCGCTGGGATAAACGCACGATCAGCGATTCGCTCGCAGTCATAGAGGAAGAAGCGGACCGCTTATCCAAAATGGTGGACGATCTTCTGGATGCTTCGCGTTTGCAGGCAGGAGGACTCAGCTTGAATCAAGCGGATGTCTCATTGCCCAGCCTTGCATCCCGCGTGACCGAGCGCTTCGCCGCGCAATCGCCCAAGCATCGCCTCGTCACGGATTTTCCAGAAAGCTTTCCGGTCATTATCGGCGATGAAACCCGCATCGAGCAAGTTCTATCAAATCTTGTTTCCAATGCGCTCAAATATGCATCCAGCGGAGAGATCCGGGTCAGCGGCAGTGTTCGTCCCGAACAAGTGATCGTGTGCGTAAGCGATGAAGGCCCCGGCATTGAGGCAAGAGACTTGCCACATATCTTTGATCGCTTTTACCGCTCGACCAGCGCGGTGAAGCAAACCAAAGGTGCGGGGCTGGGGCTGTATCTCGCGCGCGCCATCGTCGAGGCCCACGGCGGCCGCATCTGGGCGGACCCGAAACCCGATTCCGGCGCACGGATCTGTTTCTCGATTCCACGGTAAATCTGGAGTGCAATGGCTTGCCATTGCGATAGGAGCATACCCTTTGGGCATTTAGCTCCCGTACTCAAAATCAAGGTAAAATCAACCCGATATTTTTATAAAAGGATAATCAGATGCCCACCACGATACCCCCGCGTAATAAGATAGATAAAAAATTTACATGGAATGCCGAGAGTGTTTTTCCCACTGATGAGGCCTGGGAAAAAGAAGTTGAGAGGATCATCGCGGATATCCCCTCGATCAAGAAATTTCAGGGACGTCTGGGAGAAAGCGCGGCGACACTGCTGAAAGCGTTCAAAACATATGAGAATTTGCTTTCGCGAACATATATCGCGAACATGTATGCAAGCTTTGCGTACTCAGTCGATACGACGAATCAAAAAGCTGCAGGCATGCGCGCCAAGGCCAGCGGCATGTTCGGGCAGGTGGCTTCTGCGATCTCCTTCCTGCAACCGGAATTGTTACAGGTTGGCAAAGCCAAACTCGACGAGTTCATTCAGCAGGAGGAAAAGCTCGCCGCCCACAAACATAGTTTCGAAGACCTCTTCCGCAAGCAGGCGCATGTCCGCTCGGCGGAAGTGGAGGAAATCCTCGGCATGACCAGCGAGCCGTTCGGTGGTTTTTATAACTCCACCAGCATGCTCACGAATGCAGACTTCAAATTCAAATCGATCAAAGACAGCAAAGGCAATTCGCTGGATGTCTCGCAGGGAAATTACGATACACAGCTAATGGGGCTGGCCGATCGCAAGGCACGCAAAGCTGCCTACAACACGTATATGGATAAATATGTGGAGCACAAGAACACGCTTGCAAGTAATCTTGCCAGTAATATTCAGGTCAATGTGTTCAACATGCGGGCGCGCAAACACGAGTCAACATTATCTGCATCCCTGTTTGATTTGAATATCAAAACCGATGTATTTCACAATCTGATCAACACGTTCAAGAAGAATCTGCCGGTCTGGCATCGGTACTTCGATATTCGACGCAAGGCGCTGGGTTTAAAGAAATTCGCCTATTACGATATCTGGGCTCCCATCGGGAAAAAGAAAGTAAAGATCACATATGATGAAGCCGTGAAGATGATCTGCGAGGGCCTCGCGCCCCTGGGCAGAGAATATGTCGACACCGTGCGGCGCGCCTGTACCACCGATCGCTGGGTGGATGTCTATCCAAACCAGGGAAAAACGCACGGCGCATTCTCTTCCGGCGCATACGGCACATTCCCTTTCATCCTGATGAGTTATACGGACGAAATGGTGAGCATGAGCACGCTCGTACATGAACTGGGCCACTCGATGCACACCTATTTCACGAACAAGACCCAGCCATTCATCAACACCGATTATTCGCTGTTCGTGGCGGAGGTGGCATCGAATTTTAACCAGGCCTTGTTGCGCGGGCATCTCTTCAATACGGTCAAAGACAAGAATTTCCAGATCGCACTGATCCTGGAGGCGGTTGGGAGCAATATGTTCAGGTATTTCTTTCAGATGCCGACTCTCGCCCGTTTTGAATTGGAGACCCATCAACGAGCCGAGCGCGGCGAACCACTTACCTCCGATACAATGATTGACTTGATGGCCGATCTCTTCGCCGAAGGATTCGGTCCAAACTTTGAAATGGATCGCGAACGCGTCGGTATGACCTGGTCCACCTTCCCGCATCTCTTCGCGGATTACTACGTCTACGCGTATGCCACCGGCATTTCCGGCGCGCACGCGCTCGCCGGCAGGATCCTGCGCGGCGAACCCAACGCGGTCCAAGATTATCTTGGCTTTCTTAAGTCTGGCAACTCAGACTATTCACTAAATGTCCTTAAACGCGCAGGCGTCGACTTGACCACTCCAAAACCAGTGGAAGAGACTTTCGCTGTGATGGAAAGTTACATCGACCGATTGGAAGAACTGTTGGGTTAATACAAAATCACGAATCGGAAAATCATTAAATGCCCCAAACTCAAATAGCATGTCCACGTTGTAAACAAATGATCTCTGCGAACGTCGAGCAGCTTTTCGACGCGACCTATGAGCCGGCTTCCAAACAACGCTTGTTGGGTGGGCAATCCAATTACGCCCGCTGTCCCTATTGCGGATATGAAGGCCGCCTGGCAACGCCAATTGTTTATCACGATCATGAAAAGGAATTGCTGCTCACCTTCTTCCCGCCGGAATTGAGCCTGCCGCTTAACGAACAGGAGAGGCTGATCGGTCCATTGATCAAACAAGTAATGGAGCGTCTGCCTGCTGAAAAACGCAAAGCGTACCTGCTAAAACCACAGGCCAATCTTAGGTACGAATCCATGATCGAGACGATCTTAGGCAAAGACGGCATCACGCCGGAAATGATCAAAGGGCAGCAGGAACGCGTCCAGCTCATTGAGAAATTGCTTCAAGTCACCGCGAAAGATGTACGCTCCGAGTTGATCAAACAAAATACAAAGATCATAGACGATCAGTTCTTCGCGCTGTTCAGCCGCATCGCACAGAATGCAGTAGCCGGTGGGCAGGAGCCCGTCGCACGCGCACTGGTCGATCTGCAGAAACAACTTCTCGAAGAGACCGAGTTCGGTCGTCACTTGCAAGAGTCCGTTGGGGAATTGGAGGCCGCTTCAAAGGTCCTGCAAGAGGCCGGGCAAAGCTTGACGCGCGAAAAATTGCTCGACCTGGTGCTTGAGTCACAGAGCGACGCGCGTATCCGTGCATACGTCTCGCTTGCGCGCAGCGGCATGGATTATGTCTTCTTCCAGAATTTGTCTGAGAAGATAGACAGGGCCTCAGGTGAAGAGAAGACGCGGCTCGAGTCCTTTCGCGAAAAGTTGCTTGATTTCACGAACGAAGTGGACAAACAGCTCGAAGCTCGTTTCAAACAAGCACAGGAGTTTGTTGAATCCATTCTCAAGCAGGAAGATGTGGAAAAAGCCACGCAGGAAAACCTCGATGGCTTTACACAGGATGCCGTTGAAGTGGTCAATCAATTCCTAAGACAGGCTTCTGAAAAGAACGATTACACGCGTATGGGGAAATTGCAAAAAATGACGCAAGTCCTGCAGGCTGCCAGCACCCCGCCGCCGGAGATCGCCTTCATCGAGCAATTAATTCAGGCGCCAGACGATGCGGCCATTGAAAAAATGCTTGAAGAGAATGAAGGGATGGTGAATCAACAGTTCGTTGAAGCTTTAAGCGGGTTGGTCGCGCAGATGGAGGCACAGGGTCCGGATAACGCAGAAGCGAAAGCCATGGGCGAAAAATTAAGCGAGGTCTACAAGATTGCGCTCAAACATTCAATGAAGAAAAATATGGGATAAACAAAATCGGGTTCCACGCGGAACTCGATTTTTCTAAAAGGGCTTGAACCTCATCAGCCATAATAACACTGCCGTGACTCCGAAACCTACTCCAGCAAGTAACTGGGGATTAGATTTGGCGATCAACCGTTCCACTTCCTGCATGTTTGCCACTCTATTTTCATCCGGCATGTTTCGGGTGGAGAATCCGGTCATGTAAAACGTCCCGAGCTCTTTGCGTATCGGGCTGTATATTTTGCGGCCGTACCATGTCATCCATAGGATCAAGATGAACATCAACAAAAACGAAAGTTCCCACCAGCCTTTTTTCCACCAACCTGCTGAGCTGCCCATATAAATACTGGTGACGAGCAAGCCGAGCAAACTGATTCCCAATGGAGCAATGGTGATGGAGGGCAGATCGAGCAGCATTTTCATCCTATCGATATTTTTCTCCCTGGGGAGCAGGAACGCAGTAGCCATGGAGGTACCGTGAACAAAGAAAAACAGGAAAGCAGACAAAACATGTAGCCAGGCGATCCATTGATAAAGCGTCATCGTCAATTCTCCTCTGATTTAATGATGAAACTCCGGAAAGATACGCTCGGACGCGCAAATTCTTGGGCCTAAACCTTATGCTCTGAAACCGTCTGCAAAGTTTCCGGCGTAATGTTATAAGATTTGGCGAAGCCGGCCACAAAGCGTCCGCCCTTCGGTTTGATACGCCATAGATTGAAGTCCTCAAGTTTGAATAATGGCTCTGCCTCTGGAAAACGTGCCAGATATAGATCCTTGACAGGTGTAAAACCCGGCTCACCATTCAGCAAAACTTCGGCAGAGCCTCGAATGGACAAACGTACCAGAGTGCTTGGATCTCTGCGACCGTCATCAGTTTCAGCAACGAGCAGGCTCACGTGTTTATCCTTTTGCATATCAACAGTATGTTGGGCCAGGCGGCTGACATGAATATAGAAGGCAGAGAAATCCTGCACAGCTACAAATGAAACCATCGATACCATCGGAGCTTCATCGCGTAAGGTGGCCAGCGCGGCAACACGTGTATTTTGAATTAGATTAGCAAGAAGTTTTTCTGATTCAGCATCCATTGAGTATGTTACTCCCCGTTCGGTGGGTTATCGAGGCGTACGCCATGACCACGCACAGTATCAATATATTGATGAGTCGGATCCAGCGCCGCGAGCCGGTCACGTAAACGACGAATGAGCGCGTCCAATGCCTGATCGGATACGCCGGCCATTTGCTCTTCGCCCCATACAGTTGTGACCAGGTCTGCGCGGCTGAGGACTTGTCCCTGATTTTCATATAACATCCACAACAGCTTGAATTGCTGTGCGGAAAGCGGCGGGTTGACTTGTTGCTGCTGCACCCATACGCGCCGGGATTTTTGATCCATCATCAAGCGGCCGTTCCTTGCCCCTTCAGTCAGTGGCATGGTCGCATCTGATGTAAGAAAAAGCAATTGTTGTGCCAGCGCGATCCCAAGCAGGTCACCGTCCTGCAACATGACGGGGCCGGTCACTTCTGTGCCATTGTGATTGGTTCCGTTCTTGCTTCCAAGATCTTCCACCATCACCCCTTCCGGGCTGGGTGTAATGCGCGCGTGAAAGCGCGAGACCTGCCGGTCTTGAACGATGATCTCACAGGAAGGATCGCGGCCCACCATCAATGTATGGCTTAACGGCCAGCGCTGCCCCTTAAGAGGACCATCCTGTGCTACAAGAATTGGGAATTCTTCTTCGTGATCCATGAGTGCCTCAAATATTGATTTTCCTTGAAAACCCTGAATATAACACTCAACTTCCACATCCTGCGGAATTTCAATTTAATATGACTATGCAGTACTTTGTAATACGAAAGACGTTTATAATATAGCAGAAAAGTGGATTTCTGTGCATACCTGCGTGAAATTTTTAGGTTCTTAATAGTGTAGCGCTCACACGCCGAAAACGATCGCTTCATTAAGAGTTGCACAGAGTTCATTTATAAAAAGGAGAAGAGTTGCCCCAGCCGTTGAACAACGGGGAGCTCCTGCGCGACCGCTATAAAGTCCGTGAACGAATCGGACAAGGTGGCACAGGAAGTATCTATCTTGCAGACGACACGCGTCTCGAAGGTAGGCTATGTGCGCTTAAAGAGGTCGAATATGACAGCGTGCTCCCACCTGATATTTTAGAGCAGGCCCGCGAACAATTTTTTCGCGAGGCTTCTGTTCTTGCGCGTCTTGATCATCCCAACCTGCCAAAGGTTTCAGATTTCTTTACTCACAACAAACGTGATTACCTGGTAATGGACTATGTGCCCGGCAAGGATTTACGTGAACGGATGCTGGAGGCACGACAGAATAAGACATTCCTCTCTGAAAATGAAGTGCTTCGTTGGGCGGTGCAAATCGCGGATGCGCTTAATTTTCTGCATCACCAGGATCCTCCCATTATTCATCGCGATATCAAGCCAAGCAATCTTAAAATCACGCCGAGCGGTCTTGTGAAACTCGTGGATTTCGGTCTTGTAAAGATTATGGCTCCTGATGAAGTAACGATCACGGTCATTCAAGGACAGGGTACTGCGCTATATACTCCGCTCGAACAGTACGGCGGGGATGGTACCCATACGGATCCACGTGCGGATATTTTTTCCTTCGGCGCCACCTTGTATCACGTACTAACGAATGAACCTCCTGCCGAAGTGCGGAAACGCTTCCTGGACCCCCACAGCCTGAAGCCGCCTCGAGAGATCAACCCTAATCTGAGCGGACGCGTCGAAAAAGCTGTGTTATGGGCCATGTCTCTTCATCCGGATAATCGACCCAAAAATGTGGTCGAGTTTCGCGATGCTCTGCTTGGCAAACAGGAAATACCAACTCAACGCGAATTTAACGGGGCAAGTTTCGACATTCCAAACCTGACCGTTTTTACGCAGGAACAGATCGCCGGCTATACAGCCGTAGGGTTATTCTTGATTGGGTTGATCGCAACATTAGTAAGATAGTTACCCAGTTGCCAATGCCGCTTGCTCGATCATCCGGCAAAATGAACACAAGTCAGAAGTTGATGTAGGCTGTCCACATTTGGGGCACGGGTGTAAATGAACGGCTTCTACATTCTTCTCAACAAATAATTCCCCGCTGTTGCGCGCTTCAAGAAACCGCAAATAGAAAGTTAACTTCGCGCCTGGGCGGGCTGTTTCCAATTGATTCAAGAGTTCCTTGTAATAAATGGATTGTGATCCCTCTGCAAACGGACATTCGTCATAGATATACTCGATGCCACGCGCCAACGCATACGCCGTCATCTCGCGTTCGTAGAATCTACACAATGGCTTGACCTTGCGTGCCAGCCCATCGGAAGAAGGCAACAGCGGGCCTTGCCGAAGCAGATATTCACTAGACCAACTTAACGTATTGCCAAATAAGACTGCAGCCTCGTCGTCAAGATTATGCCCAGTGGCGAGCACATCGTATCCAAGGTCCCGGGCAATACGGTTCATTTCATGGCGCTTGGCGAGTCCACATACTGCGCAGGGCTTGCCATGTCCGCGATGAGAGGTCTCCGCAAGCACCGGAATGGGCTGGCCGTATTCTTTTTCAATATCCACGATGTGAAGTTGAAGATCGTTTTCGTTCGCGAATTTTTCGGTGAGTCGCTGTGACTCGTGCGAATAATCGATGCCCCCGTCAATGCCAAGGCCAAGGTATAGTCCATCTACATGATATCCAAGCTTCACAAGGATATCCCAAAGAGAGAGCGAATCCTTTCCACCGGAAACCGCGACGAGGATCTTCTCATCATGCGAGAACATTCGATATTTTTTAATGAAGCGCTCGGTCTGTTCAGGAACCCATTCAAGATAATGTTCCTTGCATAAAGCCAGCCGATGCTGGCGCATGTTGACCGAGGCTTTCGCTCCACATTTACGACATTTCATAGATCAACCTCCCGAGATCACAGCGATCAATTTAATAATGTCCCCGTTTTTCAGGATCTCATCTTCAAGGATCATTTCGCCATCGCGGGTCGCGATCACCGATTCAGGCACGATATTGCTTTTCTTGAGCGCGTCGAGCAAGGTCATCCCTGCCCGCACTTCATATTCCTTGTCTCGCAAAACCAATTTTGCCGACATTATTACCTCAGGAATTTTCATTCTACCATGCCGCTTTCGGTACTTGACATTCATCCTTGCATGTCTTAGCATGGGTTCATGCGAATCGGAATGATGGTGGATAGTTACAAGCCTTACATCAGCGGCATTACGAATTTTGTCGAACTGAATAAACGCCACCTCGAACTTGCCGGCCACGACGTATATGTCTTTACCTTCGGTGATGTAGATCAAAGCGATGGCGAACCGCGCGTGATACGCAGTCCCGGCTTGCAATTGGCAGATACGGGTTTTTATCTCTCGACGCGTTATTCGCGGCAAGCCAAGCGGACCTTGCAGACCATGGATATCGTGCATGTCCATCACCCCTTTCTGAGCGGTCGGCTTGCGCTTCGTTACTGCAAGCCATTAAGTATTCCGATCATTTATACGAATCATACGCGCTATGACCTTTATGCACAAGCGTATTTGCCGATCATGCCGGAAGGGATTAGCCATGGAATGTTACAAGCCTATATGCCATCTTTTTGCGACGCCATGGACCTTGTGATTGCACCTTCGCCCGGCATGGAAAAAGTCCTGCGCGAATTGAATGTAAAAAATCATATAGAAGTCGTCCCGAACGGCGTGGATTTGGAACGCTTCTTCGATGCTGTTCCGATCGAACGCACAGAATTCGGATACAAAGAAGACGACATCCTGCTCGTTTACGCCGGCCGCATTGCACTTGAAAAAAATCTTCCATTTCTTTTGAATTCTTTTAAAGGGATTTCCGAGGCCATTCGCAACGTTCAACTCATCATTATCGGAAGCGGTGTACAGCAATATGAGGATGAGATCCATTCGCTTGTCAGCCAGTTGGAGCTTCAAAATCGTGTACGACTGACGGGCCGGATTAATTATGACAACCTCCCGACCTACCTCGCGATGTGCAATGCGTTCGTCACAGCATCTGTTACTGAAGTGCACCCGCTTTCTGTCATTGAAGCAATGGCTGCGGGACTCCCGATCATGGGAATTCAATCGGTTGGTGTTGGAGATACCGTTCAGGATGGCAAAACCGGATTCCTTGCAACTCATGACCTCTCTGCCTTCACGGCTAAACTCACCCGCCTGTGTCTGGACTTCGACCTGCGTGCCCGCATGAGTGACGCGGCACGAAAGGCATCTACCGTCTATGCAATCGAGCGGACAACACAGATCATGCTCAGACATTACGAGAAACTAATCTCCGATTCGCGGCCGCGCAAGAGCACCTGGTCTATTCGGTTGCGCAGCATGTTGGAAAAACTCAATTCATGACCAAGCACAACAAGGATATCGGCGCATGGGGTGAAGAGATCGCGGGAAAATGGCTGGCCGAGCGCGGCTATCAGATCGTTGCACACGACGTCCGTACACCATACGGAGAACTAGACGTTATCGCCAAAAGGGGCGATGTTACTATTTTCATTGAAGTAACGAAATTAACCTCCAGTGAGGATTTCTTCCCGGAGCACAATATCACTGTGCGCAAACGCGAACACATGCTCGCCTGTGCAGATCATTATGCTTCTGAGAAGGAGATCGATCTCTGGCAGATAGATGTGATGGCGATTGAAGGAAGTCCTAATTCAATGCCAATGATTACACATTTCCAGAATGCTGTTTAAGCAATTAAGGATTCTTGTGAATATTAGATCCCAAGTATTAATAACTAGTATTGTCCTTACTCTTCTTTCCTCCTGCATAAGCGGGCAAGGTAATCATGTATGGAAAAAAATAAAATGGATTGATGCTTGGCTGGCTTCACCATCTTGTAATCCACCATGTTGGGAAGGTGTTACGCCAGGAAAAACAACCCTTGATCAAGCGTATGTAATTCTAAACACCAATCCACAAATTCTCAACGCAACAAAGGAAACAAATTATGTAGCATGGAGTTTCCAGCCGAAAAATGATGGTGGGAGTGGTCTTATATTCTCTGAGAATAACGACCTAATAGAAGTAATCTCTCTCAGGCCTAGAAATGGCATCATTTCATTGGGTGAAACTATTGAAAAGTTCGGCGAACCTGATCAAGTTCTGTTTACTGCCAGCGATAGTGACATAGTTATTACTTACCTTGTGTATTCTAAAAAGGGTATGGCTCTTGTTTTAAGCCTGAGCAATACATCCACAAGACGTATCTCCTCTAATGAGGATATTCTAGGAATTGACCTTTTTGTTCCAGGATATGATTTCAGTGGGTTTGAACTTACTATGATTGTCTCTGAGACTAAATGGATTGGTTATTCAATATATTGAATTCAATTAATGTTGCGAAGAATCCTCTACCATGCGTAACGACATAATCCTCTTAGTCGGCCCGACGGCTGTAGGCAAGACAGAACTCGCCATTCAGCTCGCGAAAAAAATGAATGGCGAGATCGTTTCCGCAGATTCGCGCCTCTTCTACCGCGGAATGGATATCGGCACAGCCAAACCGTCACGCGAAGAATTAGCACAAATTCCTCATCATTTGATCGACATTGTGGATCCAGATGAAGTGATTAGCCTTGCGCTCTTTCAACAGAAAGCACAGGATGCCATCAGAGATATTCATTCACGGCATAAATTGCCGTTTCTTGTTGGCGGCACAGGACAGTACATCCGCGCGGTGACCCAAGGCTGGAGTCCACCAGAGGTAAAGCCGAACGAAAAGTTAAGAAATGTAATGGAAAGGTTGAAGGAGGAGAGAGGCAAGGATTGGCTACACGCTAAGCTGGAAACGCTTGATCCGGAAGCAGCACGAAACATTGACCTGAGAAATGTTCGAAGAACTATTCGCGCGTTGGAAGTCATATTTATTACTGGGAGAAAATTTTCGGACCAACGCGTTCAGGGAGAATCACCATATCATTTACTCACAGTTGGATTGACGCGTCCGCGAGAGGAGCTTTATCGACGCGTGGATGAACGCATCGACATGATGTTCGCGAACGGATTTGTAGACGAAGTCAGAGGGTTGTTAGCTAAGGGATGTTCCCCCACCCTGCCAAGCATGTCCGCAATTGGGTATCGCGAATGCGTCCGCGTTGTAGAAGGCGAATGGACAATCGAGCAGGCGAAGGTCGAGATCAGACGCGTCACGCGTATCTTCGTGAGACGACAGTCGAATTGGTTCAAGGAGTCAGATCCGCAGATCAAGTGGTTCCAGCTTCGGGATGGAATCCAAAGCGAGATCGAATCTTATATCCGGCAAAACCTGCAAATTGACTTTTAATATTTTCACGTATATACTGCTTGTAAAGCATCTTCGGCATATTTGAGGAGGACGTATGAGCGACAAACCGTGGCTGGCACACTACGACAAAGGCGTGCCGCAAACAATCGAATATCCAAAAGCGCCATTGTTTTATTTTCTGGAGGAAGCAGCGCGCAAATTTCCGGACCACGCCTGCACGATCTTTAAGGGCGCGGTCATTTCGTATCGCGAGATCAATGCGCTTACCGATCATATGGCAGCTGCTCTGGTGGGGATGGGTATCAAGAAAGGCGACCGTGTAGGTATTTTCATGCCTAACACGCCTCAGTTCGTGATCGCCTACTTCGGCATTTTGAAGGCCGGCGGCGTGGTAGTGGCCATCAACCCAACTTACCCGGTGGATGAGATCTTAACTCCTGTGAACGATGCAAATATCGAGACCATATTCACACTCAGCCTTTTTTATGAAAAGCTGAAGGCCGTCAGGGAAAGATCAAAACTCAAACGTATTATCGTGACGAACATCAAAGAGGCGCTGCCTCCCGTGATGCGCCTGTTTTTCACACTTGCAAAAGAAAAGAAGGAAGGTCATCGTGTGGATAAGTTGGCAAACGGCGATGTGTGGATGAAAGATTTGCTGGCAAAGCACGCGAATTCGACCAAGCCAAAAGTGGATATCTCGCCGGATGACACGGCGTTGTTCCAATATTCCGGGGGCACGACCGGGGTACCCAAAGGCGCAGTGGCCATGCATAGAAATGTCGTAGCGAACACACTGCAAATGAAGGGTTGGTTTGTCAATCTCGAGGAAGGAAAAGAAGTTTACCTGATGGGGATTCCCCTTTTCCATGTTTATGGAATGATCGCAGGCTTGAACGTTGCGTTATGTGTTGGGGCTTCGCTGGTGATGGTGCCAAACGCGCGCGACTTGAAGGACGTACTCGAAAATATCAGCAAGTATAAGGCAACGGTTTTCCCGGGTGTTCCATTACTTTATAACGGCATTAATAACCATCCAGATGTGAAAGCCGGGAAATACGACCTGACTTCGATCAAGGCTTGTATCTCCGGCTCCGCTCCTCTCATGCGCGAGACAAAAGAGGAGTTCGAGAGACTAACCGGCGGCAAAGTATTCGAGGGATACGGTCTCTCCGAAGCGCCAACCGCGACTCACTGCAATCCATTGCTCGGCGTCAATAAGACCGGCTCCATCGGGATGCCATTACCTGACGTGGAAGTAAAACTGATCAGCCTCGATGACGGGGAAACCGAAATGCAGCAAGGAGAGATCGGCGAGATCGCAATCCATGGACCGCAGGTGATGAAGGGCTATCACAATATGCCCACCGAGACTGCAAATTCCTTGCGACAGCTTAAAGACGGCAAGACCTGGCTGTTCACCGGTGATATCGCCCGTATGGATGAAGACGGTTACTTCTATATAGTGGATCGCAAGAAAGAATTGATCAAGCCCGGCGGATTCCAGGTGTGGCCGCGGGAAGTGGAAGAAGCCATTGCGGCACACCCTAAAGTGTTGGAGGTAGGTGTTGGCGGAATCCCCGACCCTCAACGTGGCGAGACGGTCAAAGCATGGGTCGTATTGAAACCAGGCGAGGCTTTAACGGAAGCTGAGCTCAAAGCGTTCTGCAAGGAACATCTTGCTCCGTACAAAGTTCCCACTCATTATGAATTTAGAAGCGAGCTACCGAAGACAACTGTTGGGAAGATCCTACGACGCGAATTGGTAAGACAACACAAAGAAGGCGTGAAGTAGAGGAAGGTCACAAACAAAAACTCGGTCATGGTCTGAGACCATGACCGAGCACTTATTTAATTACGCAATCTGCGGCGTGCCGCTCTTTTTGCCACCAGGCGGCGGGAAGAGCTTCTCGAATTCCTCGCGTGTAATGGATTCGACTTCGAGCAATTTCTTTGCGACGAGATCCAATTGTTTGCGATGCTTCTTCACAAGGTTCTTCGCAACTTTATAGGCCTCTTCCACGATCTTGCGGACTTCGCGATCGATCTGTTCGGCCACCAATTCTGAGTAATCGCGCTGTTCTGAAATTTCTCTTCCGAGGAAGATCAATTCTTCCTTTTGGCCGTAGGTCAGCGTCCCCATCTCGGCGCTCATGCCCAAACGAGTGACCATGGCCCGCGCCATACGAGTGACCTGTTCTATATCATTGGAAGCGCCGGAGGTAATATCGTCAAAGATCAATTCCTCAGCCGCGCGTCCACCAAGAGCCATGGCAAGCGTAGCCAGCATCTTTTTGCGGGACATCAAGATACGATCTTCGTCCGGGCGGAACCATGTCACGCCACCGGCCTGGCCGCGACCCACGATGGTCACTTTTTGAACGGGATCGGCTTCGGCGATGGCATTCGCTACCACGGCATGACCAGCTTCATGGTAGGCAATGATGCGCTTCTCTTCATCAGAGATCAAACGGGATTTGCGTTCGGGTCCCATCACGACGCGCTCGATCGCCTCTTCCAATTCGGATTGACCAATGGACTTCTTGTTGCGGCGGGCAGCAAGGATCGCAGCTTCGTTTACCAGGTTTTCCAAATCTGCCCCGACAAAACCCGGAGTGCCGCGGGCTACAGATGCGAGATTCGTTTGCGGATCTAGCGGCTTGCCTTTGACATGAACTTTGAGAATGGCTTCGCGGCCCTTTACATCGGGGCGGTCCAGAGTGACGCGGCGGTCGAAGCGACCGGGGCGAAGAAGCGCCGGGTCCAGAATATCGGGGCGATTGGTTGCGGCGATGATGATGACATTAGTGTCGGTATCGAAACCGTCCATCTCAACAAGCATTTGATTAAGCGTCTGCTCGCGTTCATCGTGTGAACCACCGAGGCCCGCGCCGCGCTGACGACCAACTGCATCGATTTCATCGACAAAGATAATACAGGGGGAATGTCGCTTGGCCTGTTCAAAAAGGTCACGCACGCGGCTCGCGCCAACGCCCACGAACATTTCAACAAATTCTGAACCGGAAATCGAAAAGAACGGAACGCCGGCTTCCCCGGAAACTGCCTTGGCAAGCAAGGTCTTGCCGGTGCCGGGAGGGCCAACCAACAAAACGCCTTTGGGAATGCGCGCACCAAGTTGAATGAACTTCTGCGGCTCTTTCAGGAACTCAACAACTTCAGCCAGTTCCTGCTTGGACTCATCGGCGCCGGCCACATCCCCAAATGTGACAGTTGGATGTTCTCCGCTGAACATACGGGCACGGCTCTTGCCAAACGACATGGCGGCGTTGTTCGACCCTTGCGCCTGGCGCATGATGAACCAGAACAAGCCAACCATGAAGATCAAAGGCAGGACATACACGAGACTGGTGAGCACTGCGCCCCACAAGGAAGGCTTACTGACCTCAATGACAACACTCTGGGGCGTAAGCTTATCGGGCGTCACGCCCAGACTGATGAGCTGATCCACCAAGGTTGCATTGGGTTCCTTACGAGACTCAACACCATCCTCTGCACCGTTCTGATATACCACGCGAAAGCGATCATCGGTTTCGATGACGATACGGGCCACTTTACCATCCTGCACCGCCTGCGCTACCTGATTGATCGTGAGAGGCTTTTCTGTGGTTGAGTTCTGGTTGATGCCCACATAAAGCATCGCGCCGATGGCGACGACGAGCAGAAAATATACAAAATAGTTTTGACTGCGGGAATTCACGGAATCCTCCAAATTTGACTGCGAGTGATTATACCAAGCCAATTCCCCAGACGACGCGTGCCAGGGTTTTTTATATGATTCTCTAATACTGTCTACATATTTGTTATGCCAAGGGGAACAGCCTCAAAAACAGGCAAGGTGGCGGGCTATATCGACCCGAGAGGTTGAAGGACAAATTGCCTTATCAATCTTGGGCTGGTTCATCACGCGCCGCATTGGCGTTGACCTCGCCCCGAAATGGTCTGTGTTCGGCGCGGCAGGGGCTTTGTCGTTTCAGGTAGTGATGGGGATGACATTATGTTTTTTGATCCGTTGGTGAAAAAGCTTGCGTATATTGCAGCAAATCCAAGGCCGTAAAATCCCCGGAGAAGATACAAGGGGAAAATTTTAGTGTTTTATATCGTTTGTCCAAAAGGGATTGTTTGGGAACGTGAGCAGACTAGACTATTTAGAAAACCATTAACTCATTTTCAATCCAACACCAACTCCACCGGACAATGATCCGACCCCATTACATTATCGTGAATGATCACATCTCTCACGCGCGGAACTAATCAACTCTTGTTCATAAATACTTTTACCGATAATCGTAAGGGCGGCCCTACAAAAAGGCCGCCCTTACGATTATTATTTCTGATATTGTCTTTACTTGGCTGAATTTGCTCTAATAATTCTATTTATTTTTGTCTTACCAACGGGATTTGCAAATTCGTTGGTCTGTTTTCTTCCTTGTCAAAGCCACGACCGTCTATATTTCTTGCGCCCCAAAATAACATGTTATCGTAAATGTAAATCAAATCGTATTCTCCGAAAATTTGTCCCTCTACAAGTCCAAAGGGGGCGAAGGCCTTCCCCATTATACTTTGCATGCCATTGATCTCCCATTTGCTGAATCCCTTGCTGGCTACCTGATTCATGGCATCAGCAAAGCCTTGTGCCAAAGGAGTCACTTCATAGGCTTTATCTGCGATGAAATTTACCTTTTGAGCATCTGCTGCAATCGGGTGATCACCCTGCCAAATGATATGCCCTTTGATAACTATTCTGACCAACGGTATTTTCCCGTAAGCATCAGCAGAGTTTATGATTTCCAATTCAAATATATCATTGGCCGAGTATTTAAATGCTCGCCTCAGGTAAAACGGCTTTAAACTCCCATCCGCGTTCTTGATGCTACTTGGCCGAAGTTCGGGAGCGATACTTACCCATTCATCGCCTTGAATAAATTCCTTGATTTGATCTGTGTTCATGATTTTCTCCTTTGTTTTGAATTGTTTTTCAACCAATTTGATAATGGAATGATTGTTCCGTTATTTACCCAAAAAAATACCGTGTTATCGCAGGTTTCGTAAAGTCATCAAGCTGACGGCTTGAACCTGTTCTTTAGTCGCACCCGATTTGATCAGGATACGTATTCCTTGCATAGTGTTGAATACATAAGCGGCAAGTTGCTCAGGTGACTGTTTTCCTGTCTTTATATCCTGTAGCTTCTCGGCCAAAAGTTTTTGAATTGAATTGCTATATGCCGCTGCGATCTTCGTTACGTCCGAGTCGTAAGGGACAAGCTCTGCAACAGAGTTGACCATAAAGCACCCCATCGCGCCCGCATCGTTGCCAACTCCAGCGGTTAAGTCATCCAAAAGCGATTGAACGCCAACCAAAGCAGACGAAGACTCTGTCAACGTCTGCGCAATACGACTGATCACGCTTTCACTATAAAACTTAAGCGCCTCCAAAAACAATGTCCGCTTATCGCCAAAAGTATCGTAAAGACTGCTGCGGCTCAGATGCAAGGCTTTTACCAAATCGTCAACCGAGGTCGCCGCGTAGCCTTTTCGCCAGAAAATCCGTAGTGCTTTGATTAGCGCTTTTTGACGGTCGAATGCCTTGGTGCGAGCGATTTTACTCCTTTATAGAGAAGGAGTATATTGTACTGAACGTTCCAGAATAAGTCAAGGGTTTTGGTTTCGGTGAATATTATTTTGAACTACGATGATGACGCATAGGTTGATGACAATTGACACTGACTTATACAGTATGTAGAAGGCATGGTTATCCCAATTCCAGCGCCTCACTCAGCCGATAATACATTTTCTACTTATCCCCCAACACCAACTCCACCGGACAATGATCCGACCCCATCACATCGTCGTGGATGATCACATCCTTCACGCGAGGAAGTAAATCCTTTGAAACCAGGAAATAATCCAGCCGCCAACCAATGCCGCGCTCGCGCGCCTTTGTCACCTGACTCCACCAGGTATATTGAGCCTTCTCCGGGTACAAATGACGGAAGGCATCTACGAATCCATGATCGAGATAATTTTGAAACCATTCCCGTTCCTCAGGCAGGAAGCCCGAAGTATTTTTATTTTGTTTTGCGTTTTTCAGGTCAATGGGTTGGTGAGCCGTATTGAAATCCCCGGTCAATACAAGGCTTTCCCCTTTTTTATGAAGCGCATCGCATACTTTCAGGACCTTGGCGTAGAAATCAAGTTTATATTGCACGCGTTCATGTCCGCGTGTACCACTTGGGAAGTAAATATTGAATAAACGGAAACCAGATTGAACGGTCTGTACGACGCGGCCTTCCACGTCAAATTTCCTGTCCCCCATTCCCATAACGACTTCGTCCGGTTGATTCTTGTAGAACGTTGCGACACTGCTATACCCTGCCTTTTCCGCTGCATGCCATGTATATGGAAGATTCAATATCATGCGATGCGAATCATTTAATTGCTCGGGCCGCGCCTTCACCTCCTGCAAACAGACCAGATCCGGCTCCCTCGTAAAAGCCCAATCAAGGGCTTTTTTGCCAAGTGCGGCGCGGATTCCATTTACATTCCATGTGATGATGTTCATGATTTTTCTATCAGTGCTTTTATGGTAAACTTATTTTCAAGGATAAAACTTATGAGCGGCAAAAGTGTTCTTTGCATCGAAGACGAAACAGAAATGATCGATCTGATGCGTCTCATTCTCGGCCGGCGCGGATATGAAGTACACGGCGCGCCCGGCGGGGTCGAGGGGATCAAGATGGTTCGGGAACTTCATCCCGATCTTGTACTGCTCGACCTGATGATGCCGGTGATGGATGGCTGGGAAGTATACCAACAAATGAAGGCCGATGAATCTACTCGCGATATCCCTGTGATCGTCGTCACTGCAAAGGCACAGAATATCGATAAGGTGCTCGGCCTGCACATTGCAAAAGTAGATGATTACATCGCCAAGCCGTTCAGTCCGCAGGAGTTGCTCGAAAGCGTGGAAAAAGTCATCGGCCAAAAAAGTTCTTAAGCTATTTTTTAATTTTTTCCGGGCGGCCAATTGCCGCCTTCTTTTTTGCAAGAACACGCCACCTTGACAAGAACATGCCAAAGCCCATCTTCGTAAACAATCTAACCCGGCCGCTCGAAACGCCTGCACGTGTGGGATACGCTGATTCGTTTTTCTCAAAATTGCGTGGGCTTATGTTCCGCGCCAGTCTCGCGCGTGACGAGGGCCTGCTACTCGTCGAAAAGCGCGACTCACGCCTCGACACGTCCATTCACATGTTCTTCGTCCCGTTCGATCTCGCAATCTTTTGGGTCAACTCCGAAATGATCGTTGTGGATAAGGTCATTGCCAAATCATGGCGCCCGGCGTACATCCCAAAATCAGATGCAAAATTTACGCTCGAAATACACCCCGACCGTATTGGCGACTATGAGATCGGTGACAAGGTTAAGTTCAAGAATGCATAAGCGCGCGCTTCTTTTTATTATTCTAGTTTCTACAATCATTTTTACATCCAGCCCTGTTCAAGCACAAGAGACCAGCGGCCCGATTTACGTTGTTCAGCCAGGCGACAGCTTGTCTTCCATCGCTTCGCGTTTCAGTGTTAGTCTTGCAGATCTCATGTCTGCGAACGGCATTACAGATCCAAATCAACTCAACGCTGGTCAACAGCTTATCATCCCCGGCATGGATGGCATCACAGGCGTTCTAAATACTGAATTCATCAACTTCGGCGATTCATATCGAAGCTTGATGCGCCGCACACAAGTTCCGCAAACCATGTTCAAGAAACTCAATCATGTAGTCAGCCCAAGTGAGTTTTATGTAGGCGTAAGCATGATTGTCCCCGCGCAGAATGGCAGCGAATCTCTTAATACGCGGTTCTCGCCAAGTATAGGAGAATCCCTGTTGGAAGCTGCCGTTCAACAAAACACGGATGTATGGACTCTCGCGCATTACAACCAGCTTGGGGGTTCATGGGATGGCCTACCCGGTGACACGTTGTTTGCGTCGGGCGGTGAGGCTGGGAATAATATGAGCGGCCTGCCATCCTCATTCATCAGCGCAAAAATACACTACCTTCCGCTTAAGCAGGGTGGAACCGCTGTCATCGAAGTACAAACGATTCCGAATGTAGCCCTCAGCGGTATCCTGGTCGATCATCAACTACATTTCTTCCCAGCTGACGATGGAACACAGATCGCGTTGCAGGGAGTCCATGCACTGCTTGAGCCGGGGGTGTATCCATTAAGAATAGATGCGACTCTTCCCGATGGAAGCAAGCAATCCTACGAACAATCCGTTTTGATCGTATCCGGAAATTATCCTGAGGATCCGCTGCTTAGCGTAGATCCGTCACTGATCGATCCTGCTGTCACAGTGCCTGAAGATAAACAACTGGTCGAAATTACCCTGCCCTCTACGCCCACAAAATATTGGGACGGCGATTTCATTTCACCTGCAATCGCATATGCTGCATCCACGTATTTCACCTCTCGGTTTGGCAATCGCCGCGTGTATCTCGGCCAGGGAACAAACCTTAAGATAAATTGGTGGCATACAGGCTTGGATTTTGGCGGCGGGACCGGATTACCGATCACTGCCCCCGCGGCGGGCAAAGTCGTTTTCGCGGGACCATTAACGGTCCGAGGGAACGCGACGATCATCGATCATGGCTGGGGGGTGTATAGCGGCTTCTGGCATCAATCGAAATTTGATGTGCAAGTTGGAGATATTGTGGAGCAGAACCAGGTGATTGGCGAGGTTGGCGGTACTGGCCGCGTCACCGGGCCGCATCTTCACTGGGAAGTATGGGTCAATGGCGTTCAAGTGGATCCACTTGATTGGCTGAAACAAACCTACCCTTAGGAGTGAAGCGTTGCACTTCGTCCCCGAGTATGCTACACTCTTTCGAATTCGGAGCGTTTCCTTATCTAAGCTGCCGGATAAAAACAAGGTCTAGACTTAACTCTTGACCCAAATCTAAAAACAACTTATTATTCCCGCTCTAATAAAACTTATGCCTTCTGCCTATTTTGTGGTGTTTCAGCCTTGAGAATCCAGTCTGTACGGTATTTCTCGGGCTTTCTTTTAACGTGAAGTAACGTGAAGCTGTTGATCTAGAATTTCACCGAAAGGAGGTGGCGCTGACATACAAGAGCATTGTCCGCCGCGTTGTTGTAAACCCGCCCTATGCGGGAATCAGAATTCACCAAAATATTTGGAGGAGTAAGATAATGAATAAGCGTTTGCTCACTTTACTTGCGGTGCTCATGGTTGCCAGTCTCGCGATTGGTGCCTGTGCTCCTGCTGCCACCCCGACTTCAGCACCTGCTATGACTTCAGCACCTGCTGCGACCGCAGCCCCTGCTGCCATGGGTACATTGAAGATCGTGTCATCCCTCCCGATGACCGGTTCTTCCCTCACCCAGACCCAGACCATCGTGAACGCCATGCAGTTGCGCCTCGACCAGGACAACTCCACGGTCTGTGGTGGTAAATATACTGTTGAATACGAAGCTTGGGATGATGCCTCTGCCGCGCTCGGCAAATGGGATCCCGCTGTTGAGACCGAAAACGCCAACAAGGCAGCGGCTGATACCTCGATCGTTGCCTATCTCGGTACATTCAACTCTGGCGCTGCCAAGCTTTCCATCCCGATCCTGAATCAGGCTGGCCCGTTGGTCATGATCTCCCCCGCCAACACCAACCCCGGCTTGACCAAGGCCGACAAAGACCTCCCCGGCGTAACCGATTCCTACTACCCGACCGGTGTCCGCTCCTATGCGCGCGTTGTAGCCGCAGATGATATTCAAGGTTTGGTTGCAGCGAATTTCGTGAAGAATGAACTTAAAGCCACTACCGTGTATATCCTCGACGACCAGGAACTCTACGGCAAGGGTGTTGCGGATGTGTTCGAAGCAACAGCCAAGTCAATTGGTCTTACAGTTGTGGGCCACGAAGGTATTGATCCGAAAGCCGCTGACTACAAGGCTTTGATGACCAAGATCTCCACCAGCAATGCCGGCGGCCCACCCGATGCGATTTACACGGGCATGGTCGTTGATAACAATGCTGCCCAGTTATTGAAGGACAAGGTCGCGATCATGGGCGACAACACCAAAGTCAAGTATGTTGGCCCAGATGGTATTCAGACCCAGGCCTTCATTGACGGCGCTGGTGCTGATGTAGCTGAGGGCGTATATGCCTCTGTTGCAGGCGTTCCTTTCGATGCGCTTCCAGCCTCTGGCAAGCAGTTCAAGAAGGATTACGAAGCCAAATTCGGTCCTTTGACTGAACCCTATTCCGTATATGGTTATGAGACCATGAGTGTTGCCCTCAAGGCGATCAACGATGTCTGCGCTTCCGGTGGCGATCCCACCAACCGCAAAGCCATCCGCGATGCAGTCTTCGCCATCAAGAACTTTGACGGCGCACTGGGCACCTGGTCATTCGATGCCAACGGCGACACCAGCCTGACCGATATGACTTTCTATCAAGTCAAAGCCGGCGCCTATGTAGCCCTCGGTACTTTCAAGTAAGTCTCTCAGTATGATTATGGGGGCGGCATAAATCATGCCGCCCCCATATTTTATTATCTATGAAGCAGGGCGAAAAGAGGAGAACATGGAAATCACCAAGAAAAAGTTCAATTGGAGAAGACTGATTGTTTCGGCCCTTGTTTTATATGTTGTATTTCTAATCGGACCCATTGTCGGTCTGGATGTTCCCACCGTCGCCGCCAATATTAAATCCAACCCGCTTCAACTGGTTCAGTTCCTGATCATCGGTATTTCCAACGGGGCCATTATTGCAATTATTGCTCTAGGCTACACCATGGTGTACGGCATTATCGAGCTGATCAACTTTGCCCATGGCGACGTATATATGATCGGCGTTTTTACTTCATTGACAGTACTCTCTGTAACAGGCACGCTGCAAGCCAAGGACCCAGTCAGAATCATACTTGGACTTTTACTTGCACTTGTTGTGGCAGTTGTTTTCTGCGCGATCTTGAATGCGACCATCGAACGCTTGGCCTATCGACGGCTTCGCAACGCACCACGTCTTGCCCCCTTGATCTCTGCTATTGGTATGTCTTTCATCATTGAAAACGTTGGTTTGATCTGGGCTGCGCAGGCATGGCTTGTTCCATCATTCGGCACAACCGGGGGCGCTTCACAAAAGTCCTTTCCAGATATGCTTAGTATCCTCTTTACCAGTCTCGGTTGGGATGTTAACCTACTTGCATCCAGCGGAATAGCTCTTCGACTTACCATTAAGGATGTACTCGTCATTATCCTCGCTGTCGCATTGATGACAGGTCTGTATCTTTTTGTCCAACGTACCCGACTTGGCAAAGCCATGCGCGCTACCGCACAAAATCGCGAGGCGGCAAAAATGCTTGGTATCGACATTGATTGGGTCATCACTGCTACATTCTTAATTGGTGGCGGTCTGGCCGGCGCGGCGGGTCTCATGGCAGGTTTATATAACAATACAGCCTGGTGGTTCATGGGCTTCCGGGCGGGCTTGCAATCATTTACCGCGGCTGTGTTAGGTGGGATCGGTAATATTACAGGTGCGATGTTGGGCGGTTTTCTGATCGGTCTGCTCGCCTCCTTTAGTGACGGTTACCTTAATGCGCGTTGGACAAACGCATTGGTTTTTGCGACACTTGTACTGATTCTACTTTTCCGCCCCACCGGCTTGCTCGGTGAACAGACAGGGCAAAAGGCCTGAGAGGCGTATCCATGAAACATATCAAATCAGGCATCACATTCGGCATTATCGGCGGTTTTCTGACCTTTCTATTTGGGGGCTGGTCTGTGGCAATTATCGGCAGCTTGATGGGAGTCGGTCTTGGGTTGGGGATCGGTGGAAGTTTCGAACGCAAAGACCCTCTCAAAATAGCGACAGCTGTTCTTCCAACGGCTCTTGTGGCAGCGGTAATCCTTGTTGCACTTAGTTTGTATCAGAATAACTTTGTCCAGATCGCGATTGGCAAACACCCTGCGGCAAAAAACATCGTGATGTATGCGAACTTAATCGGCTTTTTGGGTACTATATTATTTACAACATTGCTGGCAGCATTACACGGCCTTCCTGAAAAACAGGAACGCCTGGCCAAAATGATCCTGCTTGCAATTCTTGTAATCGTTTTTCCATTCGTCGACAAACTGACTGCTTTGCGTTGGACTGCCCAGATTATCTTTGCACTGATCTTTGTTATCCTGGGTTTGGGTCTTAATATTGTAGTAGGCTATGCCGGGCTGCTCGATCTCGGTTATGCAGCCTTCTTCGCAATCGGCGCGTATACGACCGGCATCTTATCATCCCCCGTACACGGCATCCAATGGAATTTCTGGCTGGTGATTTGGATCGCTGCAGCAATGGCCGCCCTATGGGGATTCATACTCGGCGCTCCCACCTTACCGCTCCGAGGTGATTACCTTGCCATTGTTACCCTCGGGTTTGGCGAGATCGTGCCGGTGGTTTTCAAAAATCTGACAGATGTAACCATCAAGGAACCATTGACCTGCTGGATTCTGCCTGGCCTCGTCCGATTGTTTGGCGGGCAAAGCGCAATGACCTGTATTACGTTCTTCGAACATGAGGATCTTACGCTGGGAGAAAAAGGGATCAGCCCAATCGGACGCCCGGTCATTCCCTTCATCAACTACGCATTTCAATCATCGAATCCAATCCCATGGTATTTCCTGATCATTGCGATCATTTTGCTGTCAGTGTTCATCATTCGGCGTTTGCACAAAAGCAGGCTCGGACGCGCCTGGATGGCGATCCGCGAAGATGAACTTGCCGCGGCCCAGATGGGTATCGACCCTGTAAGAACAAAATTGGCTGCCTTTGCCATGGGCGCTACTTTTTCCGGTTTTGCCGGGGCATTCTACGCCTCTTATATTGCAGGGATTTTCCCCAGTGTGTTCGATTTCAGCGCATCAATCATTATCTTATGCGTGATCATCCTGGGTGGCATTGGCAACATTAATGGCGTCATCGTCGGCGGCCTTGTGTTGATGTCTGCAGATCGTTTATTCCTGCCTGCCCTGAAGGATTTTCTCTCTTCGTTACTTACTCATACAGTCCTCCCGTCTCTTGCCGGTAACCCAACTCTACAGCTAACAGTGAAAGACAACGCGAACCCAATCCTTTACCGCTTCCTGCTCTTCGGGTTGACGTTGGTGATCATGATGGCTGTACGCCCCGAGGGCATGATTCCAAACGCGCAAGTGCGGGCGGAATTGCACGCGGATGAATCGCCTGTTATTGAAGCGAAAAAAGGTTAGGAGGCGACATGTCATTCTTTGAAGCCAATGCGATCACAATGACCTTCGGCGGCCTGACCGCAGTCAACAAAGTGGATTTCAATATGGAGAAAGGCATGATAGCCAGTGTGATCGGGCCAAATGGTGCCGGAAAAACAACTTTCTTTAACACCATTACACGAGTCTACAGTCCAACCAGCGGGAAAATGACTTTTGACGGAAAAGACCTCGAAGGCCTGCATCCATTTAACATCACTGCTCTCGGAATTGCACGCACCTTTCAGAATATTCGCCTGTTTGCAAATATGTCCGCGATTGAAAACGTATTAGTCGGTATGCACTGCCGTATGAAATCCAATCTGATCGGCCAGATCCTTCACACCCCGGCAACCATGAAGGAGGAAGCCGATGCGCGCGTACGCGCGCTCGAGTTGCTTGAATTCGTTGGGTTACGGCGCAGTGATGCAGATGTGACTGCGAAGAATCTTTCCTATGGCCTGCAGCGACGCCTCGAGATCGCCCGGGCGCTTGCTTCTGAACCCAAACTGCTCCTGCTCGACGAACCGACTGCGGGCATGAACCCTAACGAAACGATTGACCTCACCAACTTCATTCAACGCTTACGCAAGGAGCTTGATCTCACCATTCTGCTAATCGAACACCATATGCGCGTGGTCATGGCGATATCGGATCGCGTTTCCGTTTTGGATTATGGTGAAAAGATCGCTGAAGGTACACCGGCCGAAGTTCAGAAGAACGAACGCGTGATCGAAGCCTATTTGGGCAAGGGCACGTCCACTAAATAACGAGGCGAGAACAATATGCTTGAGCTCAAAGATGTACATACTTATTACGGAAACATCCACGCTCTAAAAGGAATTTCTCTCACGGTAAAGGATGGGGAGATAGTGACGCTGATCGGATCGAATGGCGCCGGTAAGAGCACCACGCTGCGAACCATTCAGGGATTGAACAAACCGCGCTCCGGCTCGATTGTGTTCGATGGCGTTGAATTACATAAATTACAGGCGCATGAGATTGCCGAAATGGGAATAGCTCAAAGTCCGGAAGGTCGTATGATCTTCCCACGTATGACTGTGATGGAAAATCTTGAAATGGGTACGTACACGCGCAAGGACTTGACCACATTCCAGCAGGACCTTGAGCATGTATTTTCACTTTTCCCGCGTTTGAAAGAACGCGTCAAACAAAAAGGCGGGACGCTCTCCGGTGGTGAACAACAAATGCTGGCAATGGGACGTGCTCTGATGGCAAAGCCCAAGATTCTCCTATTGGATGAACCTTCGATGGGCCTTGCACCTTTACTTGTAGAGCTGATCTTCGACATTATCAAGAAACTCAACAAGGAAGGTACGACCATTTTGCTGGTGGAACAGAACGCGCTTATGGCCCTCTCGATTGCAGATCGCGGATACGTCCTGCAAACAGGCGAGGTCGTTTTGGCGGATAAAGCCGAGAATCTGAAAAAAGACGAAATGGTGCAAAAGACCTATCTCGGCGTCGAATAATCATAAAAATAATAGAGAATGCCAATTTTGAAACCCGTTTTCAGGCCTGCGGCAGAAAACGGGTTTCTTCTAAAATGAACTTACCAACCACAGCAGATATTGTCATCATCGGCGGAGGGGTAATGGGGGCCAGTGCAGCCTATCACCTGGCACAACGCGGCATGAAACATATCGTCCTGCTTGAAAGGGAAGACTTCTTCGGGCAGGGCGCTACGGGCAGATGCGCCGGCGGAGTTCGTTACCAATTCTCGACTGAGATCAACATAAAATTATCACTGGCTAGTCTCCCAATGTTGGAGAAGTTCAAGGATGAGATCGGACAGGATGTCAGTTATCGCCCGTGTGGATACTTACTGATAGCGACAAACGAAAAAGATGCAAGTACGTTCAAACACAACGTGGAATTGCAAAACAAGCTGGGCGTGCAGACCCAATTATTAAGCGGAGATGACGTTCGCAAACGATTACCGTTGATGAAATTCAACGACGCGCTTGCCGGCACATTCAATCAAAAAGACGGCGTTGTCGACCCGAATGGTGTGGTCATGGGATACATCAACGCTGCGCAAAAGCTCGGGGTAAAAGTATTCGCCGGTGCGGAGGTGCTTGGAATCCGTGTCACTGGCAATGAAGTTGAAGACGTGCAAACAAGCTTGGGATCCATTAAGACGCGCATGGTATTGAACGCGGCTGGGCCATGGTCGAGTCAGGTCGGCCAGATGGTTGGGATCCAAATTCCGGTCGTCCCCCTCCGCAGGCAGATGTTCACGACAAATCCACTTAGGGAAATCCCTGCAGATTTTCCCTTCGTGATCGACTTTGCCCGCTCACTTTATTTTCACCGGGAAGGGGAAGGATTGTTGATCGGCATGAGTAACCAACATGAAACACCCGGCTTCGACCAAAGTGTGGATGAGGATTTTGAATTAAAAAACCTCGAAGCTGCGATCGAACGAATGCCTCTGATCGAGAAAGCCAGCCGCGCTTCACATTGGGCCGGCCTGTACGAGGTAACACCGGACGCTCATCCGATTTATGGCGCTACCAATGTGAAAGGCTTTTATGTTTGCGCTGGTTTCTCGGGGCACGGATTTATGCACGGGCCGATCTCCGGAAAGTTAATGAGCGAACTTATCCTTGATGGAAAATTTTCAAGTGTGGATGTTTCGATGCTCGACCTGAAGCGCTTCGACGAAGGTCGCTTGATTCAAGAGTACAATGTAGTTTAATATGACGTCGGCAGAGATCATTACAATCGGAACAGAAATATTGCTTGGCGAAATCGTGGATACCAACACACGCTACATCGCGCGGAATTTACGAGGCCTGGGCGTCGATTTGTATCGTACGATCACCATCGGCGACAATGTGGAGCGCATCGCAAGCGCAATTCATAATTCAATGGAACGCGCCGATATCGTCATCACCACAGGCGGGCTTGGGCCAACCATAGACGATCCCACGCGTGACGCGGTTGCAAAGGCACTCGGCCTGGAGACTGAATTTCGTGAAGACCTGTGGCAGCAAGTGGTCGATACTATTGCACGTTACGGCCGCAAACCCTCAGAGAACCAAAAACGTCAGGCATATGTTCCAAAAGGGGCAATAGGTATCCCAAATCCGGTTGGAACTGCGCCGTGCTTCATTGTTGAAACGAAGCGCAACGCAGTCATTTCATTACCCGGTGTGCCGAATGAAATGGAACATATTTTGCACGAGTCGGTCATTCCGTATTTACAAAAACGCTTCAGCCTGGACGAGGTCATCAAAGTGCGTGTGCTTCATTGCGCCGGGCTTGGTGAAGGCATGATCGACGAAAAGATCGCAGATCTCGAAAAGCTCAGCAACCCAACTGTTGGGCTTGCGGCGCATACCGGCGTCGTGGATATTCGCATTGCGGCGAAGGCAAAAAACGAAAGCGAAGCCAATGCCATGATCGCAGAGATCGAAGCCCAGGTGCGCGAAAGACTCGGCACGATTGTCTTCGGTGCTGATGGAGAGCGGCTTGAAAAAGTCGTGCTGGACCTGGTCGCAAAACAAGGCTTGACCCTGATCGCGATTGAATCCGGACTCGATGGACTGCTGGCGCGTAAAATCCCGCACGCCGCTTCTCATTTGGACCTTTCTCCTGCTGCGTTGATGGATGCCTTGCGCGTCGCCCGAAAAGATGCGGGTGCGGATATCGCATTGGGTGTTTCAGTATATATGGAGGAACGCGCGGCCGAGATGGCAATGATCACCTCACGCGGAGATAAGACTCATCGTATTACATATGGAGGCCCGCCGCGCAGTCTGCCGCGCTGGGCCATGAACCTTGCGTTGAATTGGCTTCGTTCCACGTTGGAGGAAATGAACTGACATGCCCGCGCGCCGACGCAAAGATACGGTGTGGATCGCGCTTGTGTGGGGCCTGAATATTTTCGGCCTGATCGCGATTGCGCTCGTCGGACTTGCCTACTTGGCATTCAAACCTGCACTCGCTGCCCCTCAATCACAAAACCCCGATCAGATTCTTCCGGCAATTTTGCCGGTAACTTTTACTCCTCAGGCTGGAGTATATTACCTGCCTACGATTACACCCAACCCACTATCCACCATGATCGTGGTACAGACGCCGACACCTTTTGTTCTTGCAGGTGGAAGCCGCCCTGCTGTGGTTGGGTATTCGGTTTCCGGGAGACCCATCGAGGTGTATACCTTTGGCAACGGGCCGCATCAACGGATGATCATAGCCGGTATCCATGGCGGATACGAATCGAATACCATCGCGCTGGCCGACGAACTGATCAAACACATTAACGAGACGCCGGATATTATTCCCAAAGATGTCACGTTGTTCGTCCTGCGGGACTTAAATCCGGATGGAGATGCGCGCGATCACGGAGTTGACGGCCGTGTAAACGACCATGGCGTAGACCTGAATCGCAACTTCCCCACCAATTGGGCCGCAACATGGAACCGAAACGGATGCTGGGATTCTACTCCGACCACCGGTGGCAGCGGCCCTGGCTCAGAACCGGAAACACAAGCGGTGATGAACTTCCTGAAGATACATAAGATCGAGACGCTGATCAGCTATCACAGCGCCGCGCTTGGTGTGTTTCCCGGCGGTGAACCATGGGAGGCAAATTCGTATCGCTTTGCAGCAGCCCTTGCTGACGTAACCGGTTATCCGTTTCCTCCGATCGACACCGGTTGCATTTTCACCGGCACACTGGCAGATTATGCGGTCGATGAGGGAGCTACATCTGTAGATATGGAACTTTCAACACACAAATATACAGACTACTCCAGGAATCTAAAAGCACTGAATGTGTTGCTAACATGGAAAAACTAATTATCTACTCATAGACGGGATCTGAGATCCCGTCTGATCAAGCGGATTGGAGAACGAATGACCCAAAAAGTGGATATATTACTAACCAATGCCATCCTGCTCACCATGGATGGCAAATTAAATCAATACGATCCCGGCGCAATCGCGATCAAGGGAGATGTCATTGTCGCGGTTGGGCCAGAGGCTGAAATTAAAAAAGAATATTCTGCAAAAGAAAACGTGGATTGCGGAAACAAAGTGCTCATGCCAGGGTTGATCAATGCACATACTCACGTCCCAATGACGCTTCTGCGCGGCCTCGCCGACGACTTGCGACTCGACGTGTGGCTGATGGGCTATATGCTCCCGGTCGAGCGCGAATTCGTCTCACCGGAATTCGTACGGCTTGGCACCTCACTGGCCTGCGCCGAACAGATCCGCAGCGGCATTACGACGTTTAACGATATGTATTATTTCGAAGATCATATTGCACAGGCCACGGCAGATGCGGGCCTGCGCGCAGTCTGTGGACAAACCGTGATGAAATACCCTGCGCCCGATGCGCCGGCGTTTGAAGACTCGCTTGCCATGGCCCGTGAGTTCATCGAAAAATGGAAGGGCCATTCGCTAATCGTACCTGCAGTGGCTCCACACGCACCGTATTCCTGCACACCGGAAATATTGCGAGCCACAGCAGACCTCGCAAAAGAATTCGATGTGCCGTTGCACATCCATATCGCGGAGACGGCTTTTGAAGTCGAGAATATGCGCAACGAGAATGGCATGCCGGTTGTGCCTTATGTCAAGAAGCAGGGAATCCTCGAAGCGAAGGTGATCGCTGCGCATTGCGTTCACATTGACATCGGCGAAATGCGCACGCTTTTGCACGTGAACGCCGGCGTCGCGCATAACCCATCTTCAAATCTGAAACTCGCATCGGGATTCGCCCCGGTGCAAAAAATGCTGGAAAACGGACTCAACGTTGGTATTGGAACGGACGGCCCTGCATCGAATAACGACCTCGATATGTTTGAAGAAGTTCGTCTCGCAGCTTTCGTGGCAAAGGCTTCCACGAATGATCCAACTGTCGTCCCTGCTGCGACCGCCTTATTAATGGGAACGCGCCTTGGCGCACAAGCGCTTCATATCGGACATTTGACGGGGTCGCTGGAAGTCGGGAAACGCGCAGACCTGATCCTCGTGGATACCTCGCCTGCGCATAATACCCCGCGCTTTCGACGCGACCCGAATAACGCCTATGCACAACTCGTATACGCGGCCAAATCTACCGATGTGACCGATGTAATGGTAAACGGCAGGTGGTTAATGCGCGACCATCAATTACTCACGCTTAAAGAGGAGGAATTGGTGAGTCAGGCGCGTGAGATCGCAAAGAAAATCGATGTGTTCCTGATCGAACGCGAAAAGTCCGTGCTCTCGAAATTGATCGCACTGGGCGGCTCGATGGAACAGGAGTCGTTCGAGGTGCAGGTCAAGGTTAAGGTAATGGAACCGGACCAACTGGTCCAGAAAATGAAGCGTCCCGAGATCGAGATCAATGCATACAAACACTATCACCAATACGATGAATATTTCATCTTCGGCGATCCATCCCAGGGACGTCTGCGATTCCGCGAGGACAATCTGGTCAGCGAAAAGGGTGATGTCCAAAATGTGCGTTCGCGACTCACGTTGCTTGGCCAGAAACGTGAAGGCGAGATCGGGCACGATATTCTATTATCACGCAGTCGCTTCCTCGCGCCTGCGCTTCATACCGCACGCTTTTATCGCGAATACTTCAAACCCAAACAGGAAATCGCGATCGAAAAGGACCGTCTGCGCTGGCATATTAAATACAAGAACACAGAGTTCTTTGTCAATCTGGACGAAATGAAACAACCGGCAATGGGACACTTCCTCGAGATCAAGAGCCGTACCTGGAGCCGCAAGGATGCCGACCTCAAAGCCGAACTGGTGAATGAGTTGCTTGGCCTGCTCGGCGTGGGCGATGCGGAAGTCGTAACGCAGGATTACATTGAAATCCTGCTGCCGAAAAAATAAAGCAAATCGACATGAATGCGATTAGAAAGATCCTTGCCACGTTCTGCGCGATTCTCTTTGTGATGACCGCGATCTTCGCGCTGATCTTCTTTAATTTCGACCGCAGGGCTTTCAGCGCTGAGACTTATCAACGAGTCTTTGCGAATGAGGGATTTTACAATCGCATCCCCACTGTCCTGGCTGAAGCGATAAACGGGGCTTCTTTGGATCAAAGCGATCTGCCTATTGCCATGCAGGGAATGAGCACACAGGCCTGGGAGACTTTCTTCCGAGCCTTACTCCCACAAGAGACGTTGAAGGGTATGGGAGATGAAGCCCTTAATTCTGTGTTCGCGTACCTGAACATGGAGACCAACTCTGCCCAGATGTCGCTTCAACCCCTCAAAGCAAGCATGCAGAGCGATGCGGGCGTGCAAGCGGTTTACTCACTTTTGAATGCACAACCGGATTGCACATTAGTTCAGGTTGCCCAAATGACCATCAACCTGCTGACTGCACAGGATATTAAATTCTGCAAACCACCAGAAACGTTACACTTCCTGCTGACTCCGGTGATACAAGCACAAATGCAGGTTACTGCTTTTGCCATTCCAGACCATATTACGTTCGCCAGCGCGGAGGGAGTCGCGCCGGAAAACGATCCGCGCGTAAAATTACAAAACGCTCGCCTGCTGATGCGATTAACTCCGCTTCTCCCACTTGGATTCTTGCTCCTGCTTACGCTTCTTGCGGTCAACTCGCTGAAAAGCTGGCTGGACTGGTGGGGAATTCCATTTCTTATCACTGGGCTCATTGCTGCCATCATCAGTCTAAGCGGCGCACCGGTGATCAGTGCACTCCTAAGACAAATGATTGCACGCAGGGCGCCAGCCTATCTTCCACCTGCCTTCGCGGACTACGCAAGGGAACTGGCAGCCGCGATGGTTAATACATTAACTCGACCTATCCTTTGGCAGGGACTCATTTTGGCAGTGCTCGGCTTGACGATGTTCCTGGTTTCCAGGTTCATTGGACGCAGACAATCCGCAAAGCCCATAAATCCGTCGGAAGCAAAAACAATCGTTTGAAGTTTGCAACATTCCGCCTCTTTATCCTGTACTAGATAAAGAGGTGCTCATGCGACGACTCTATATCTTCATTTGTATTCTTACGATCATAGCCCTGGCTTGTGGTGAAGAATCCATCCCACCTCCCCCACAGAATTCTGTTTTCGATTCCGGCCGTACTGCGTACGGATTCTTTCCCTCACCGCCAGAGGTTACGACCGAAAGTGTCTTTCAGCTCTTCAAAGACATAAGCAGTCATGGCGATTTTGTGCTGATCCAGCAAAATACTGCATGGGAGGATTTCGTCAACGGCACGGATCGTAAATCTCAGACGCGCACCGATCTCATCAATCAGGTCAAACTGGCCCGCCATAATAATCTTGAATATATATTCGTGATCGACGCGTTGAACGGTCTCAACCGCCGCGAGTTTATCGGCCTGCCTGCAGGCTGGGAAGCCAGTTTTGCGAACCCAAATGTACGCTCGGCGTATAAGAATTATGCCCTCTGGGTCGTGCAAAGTTTTCATCCGCATTACCTCGGGCTTGCTTCCGAGATCAATACTTATATGGATGCATACCCAAACGATGCGAAAAACTTCGTCAGTTTATATAACGAGATCTATGCACTGGTCAAAGCAGAAGCGCCGGAGACACAGATCTTCGTCAGTTTTCAATGGGACGACTTGAATAACATGTTCCCCCAACCTGAGGAAGGCAATCGCAAGAAATTCGATACCAACTGGGAACAGATCGAAGCCTTCGAACCTAATCTAGATGTTTGGGCGATCTCTTCCTATCCGTATTTCATCTTCCCGTCTGGCGCGGATATCCCTACCGATTATTATTCCCCGCTTCTCGCGCGGACCTCGAAGCCGATCGCCATCGCTGAAAGCGGATTCTTAACCCGGACTGTCGGTCAAATGAAAGACACGCCAGAAGATCAGGTCGCTTATATCAACGCAATTCACAACCAGCTAGGCCTGCGACTTGCGTTCTGGGTCAATACCCTCCTGGACGATTTCAATTTGGATTCGTATGCAAAGGAAATGGAAAAGAATGGCCGCGACCCAAAGGACGCCGAGATGCTCGGCAATTTCGCTTATATCGGATTACGCAATTTCGATGGAACTCCGAAGCCTGCGCTGGAAGTATGGGATTCTTTCAGGAAGTAGCGGCGTGAACGCTGCCGGCCTCATTTGTTTTTGTTCCGTCGTCTGTGCCTCTGAACGGCAATGTCATAAGCTTCGGCAAGCAATGAGCGTACTTTCTCAAACGTCGCTTCACTGGGAGAAAGCACAAATATGAAATATTGTTTGCATATTCGGGATGCGGCATGATCACATCCAAAGCGGTGAAATCAAAGAGGCCAACTTCCACTTTCGCTGCACCGAAGAGAGATTGAAAAGTCTCTCTGCTGACACCAATATTCAGGCGAAAGACGCCGGGACGATCCAGGTTGGAGATGCGATCATACTCATAGTCTGATGAGATCAGCGTCGCAAAGGGAAGCTTGCGATCTGCACCAGGAAAAAGAAGGTGTACCCGAAGTCTGTGCTTGTTTCGACACCGGGAAATGTTTTAGTGATGTAGTTTGCGATTGATGCTTCATTCATAAGAGACATCCTGTTTCCTAATGGTTTGCGTGAGCAGCCATGAGGACGGGTGATGGGAATGAACCTAAATCAGAAAAATCTTTGGGCATTGAATTAGTTCTTAGAGGCCCACGCCAAAGTGCAACGAAGGGACTGGGCGCCGTGTTAAGCATTTGAGGATTTGTGACCCGCACATGGAAGCGCACAAATTTTTTAAACTTCACTGCGTCAGCGTCTGATGAAATTTTTTCAGAGACCTTAGGTTGTAGTAAGCCCAGCCTCTAAGCGATCCAGCAGCCACTTGCGGAAGAAATACTCTAGCAGGAAGGCGATAGCGAACAATACCATGTAAATTGCGCTCGCAGGGAAATAAGTTGGAGCGTAGACGTACATAAAGAACGGGAAAAATACTGTCATGAAAAGCGTCGGCCAAAACACGAGCCTGAGAAGCCGAAATATTCTCCGCTCCGAATTGATAAATCTCTCGCGGGCATGAAAAAATCGTTCGCGGTTGGTTTCCGGAACGGTAAGAAAGGCACTCACAAATTTTTGCCTGAAGATGATCCGCACAACGGCTAAGAGGATAGGAACTACCAACCCAATCGAAAGGCAGCGGAGATAGGTTAGAAAACTTAGACTCATCATTCTCCAGATTCAGCACCGAACTGTTAGATGAGCTGGTGTCTCGCCCTGGCGCCTCTACGGCCTGCGTAAGTCCTCTTAGGGGGATAGCTGCGGACGGGCGCGAGTGATCTGTTAGGCGTTCGCTTAAGTCTAACGGCAACTCACACGATTCTAGTAAATCACTCAATAGCTCACGACTAGTTTGGTTGAAATGGGTAATCAGGATAAGGCTGTAAGTACTTGCAATGAGCTGCTTCTGGTTCCCACATGGCATTCAAGTATTTTACAGGGTTAGCAGCGATCTCAGGCCATGTTACATTGGGGAATATTATGACATCCCAGTTTTCAGAATCCCAGCTTCCAAACACTTTCTGATCTGGAAGCCAAATGAGGATGCCCTCGGAATCATACTCCTCACATTCTGCCACAAAATCATAGGCGGGAACCACCTAACATCCATCTTCTGCTGCATAAGGATCATTAATCGCAAAAGGAGCGTCAAAAGAATCCACATACACTTCCATAGGACTATTTTCTTGAGAGGAAGCAAGGTAACTTTGCCTGGCTCGCATTCCCCAGAATCGTATTCGAGCTTTCTTCCGCTCTCAAGAAAATCCAAAAAGTCTGCGGGAAAGTCAGCATGTAGCATTGCAAAATCCTGCTTATTTCTTTGCTGAACAAGAGAACGCCTAACTATGATTTAATCCGACAGATTTCTGCATAAGACCTTATACGAATATTATAAAGCTAATCACGACATCGACCTTATTGAGATGTGTTCGCAATGTGTGCTTCAAAAGTCACCGCGAAATACTCTTCACTTATATTATGATTACCAAAGTTGATGCACTTCGGGCCGAATATACCGGTCGTAGATTTCTCGAATCTTTTGCATAGCATCATCAGAGAGCGCCGGCAGTTCGGACGCGTGGACGTTATCTTCCGCCTGCGAAGGCCGTTTTGCGCCGGGGATGGCACAGGTAACTTCCGGGAACATCAAGATCCAGCGTAGCGCCATTTGTGCCATCGTTGCTCCTGGGGGAATCAGCGAACGCAATTCCTCGACCGCTTTCAACCCCGTCTCGTAATCCACGCCTGAGAACGTCTCGCCTTTATCAAATGCCGCACCGTCGCGGTTGAACGAGCGGTGATCGTCGCTCCCGAAGGTTGTGCTGGGGGTCATCTTACCGCTCAATAAACCGGAAGCCAGCGGCACGCGCGCAATGATCCCCACCTTGCGCTTTCGTGCTTCGGGAAAAAAATCATCGATGGGCCGTTGTCGAAAGATATTGAAGATCATTTGAACACTTTGCACGCCGGGAAATTCGATCGCCGCTTTGGCCTCCTCGATTTTTTCGACACTGACACCGTAGTGGCGCAGCTTGCCCTGCTTGACCAGATCGTCGAGAATACCAAAGGTTTCAGCGTTGTACGCCTTCATCGGCGGGCAGTGTAGCTGCATCAGGTCAATGGTCTCAACCTGAAGTTGGTGCAGACTGCTTTCGACAAATGATGCCAAATTCTTGCGTGTATAACCGCGCGGGTCAGGGTTAACCTGCATACCCATCTTGGTTGCAATATAAAATGGTTCTTTACGCATCTTGCGTAACTTCCCCAAAAGATGCTCGCTGCCGTATACGTCTGCTGTATCGAAAAAATTCACTCCCAAGTCAAGCGCCTTATTGAGCGCGGCAAGCGACTCGTTATCATTGGTCGTCCCCCATAGACCGCCCATTGCCCAGGTACCAGTACTGATCACTGAAACCTTCCAGCCAGTGCGTCCCATTTCGCGGTATTCCATTGCGTATCTCCTCTTGCCAGATTATCTTCAGATCCACCCCAACTACATGTTATACAGTGAACCACTATTAAACAATTTTGAGGATTAAACGCCTACATTACTTCGTTTAAGTAATTCAGAAACGGCCGCATTGCCCGGCACACTTCCACCGATCTAGCGGGAAATTGAGAGCTTAAGATTTCCTTATCTGAAAAGTGGTGTATCGCAGTCACTTGTTTGAGCTGAAGCAGCTCGATCTCTGGATGGTCACGATCATATCCCTGCGGCGCGGTCTTGAGCTTCTCTCCATCGATCTTCCCAAACTGTTCAATAAATGCCTTTGCACGTGTGATTTTCTTAAACCCGGTGGCGTCTCGAGCAATCGCACGCCGGAATCCGTTTAGTTGCTCAGGAAGAGGCATATATAACCCGCCTGCAATCAACGAATGTCCGTGCGGCCCAATAGAGACATGATAGCCCAACTGCATGGTTTTCTTTCCACCCGGCGCGATTGTCGCACCCAAATTCGTTTTGTAGGGAGATTTGTCTTTTGAGAATCGGATGTCACGGTTGATCCGCATGACGCATTGTTTTGCAGACAGGTCTTTCAAATGATCGGACGTTCGAAATTCATCGATCAGGTAGTCAACGAAGCGCTCAAAGGTGTCCCGAGCATCTTCATAGGCATCGCGATTCTTGTCGAACCACGCCTTGTTGTTGTGCTCACTCAATTCGCTAAGGAAATTAAGCGTCGAGCGAAAGTTAAATGCTGCTGCCATGGACTACTCTCTTTCTATACTTATTGGTCTAACTACACCATATAGAACTTATGACGGATTATACGCCCTCATCTTCATACGCTAAACGAAGTTGTTTTCATTGGCAAGCATTGGCAATTTGCTCCTCAAAAGTCTCGGCGAAGAGGTGATAGCCCGAACCGTCACATTTCGCGCGGAAATAGTAATATGAGGAACTCACCGGGAAAGCTACTGCCTGCAAGGCCTCCAGGCTTGGGCTTGCAATCGGTCCCGGCGGCAGACGAGTATGAATATATGTATTATATGGAGAATCAAATTTTAGATCGTCAAGACTGAGGGGGTTTGTCCACCACGTAGCTTGAGCCGGGTCATAACCCAGCGCATATTGCACACTTGCGTCACTTCCCAAAGCCATGCCTGCATTCAGACGATTGATGAACACCGAAGCGATCAACGACAGTTCGTCCTCCTGAATGGATTCTCGCTCGACAAGCGAGGCAAGCGTAACTGCCTGATAGACATCGAGTCCCTGCGCGGTAAAGCCTGCGCGCAGGTCATCCGTGATATGCGCTGCAAAGTTGCGGGCAATGATGTCGAGCAGATCATGTACGGGGGTAATACGCGGCAGAATATATGAATCCGGGAAAAAGAATCCCTCCATCGAAGAGGATGCAGGAACAAAGTCCAGAACCTGTGGCCGAGTCTGCGTGGCGGCGAGGAACGCCTCAGGAGAAATATCCAGCCCTGAGGTCGGGAGCGAGGCGGCGATCTCCTCCATCCGCCATCCGGGCAGAATCGTCAGAGTTATGTCTTCAGGAGTCGCATCCTGCAATCTGCGCGCGATATCGATCATGGAAAGAGCCGGGCTAAGTTTATAGTCCCCTGCCTGAAGCGTGAGGTCGAGGCCTGTATAAACGAGATAATCGGAAAAGGCCTGCGCGTTCGAAATGAGATTCGACTCTTCAAGCCGCGTCGCGATGGACGACACCGATTCGGCTGCATCGATATGAAACGCCTGTTCAATCCCATTTAAGATATGTGGTTGGGTAAGCTGGTCGCCGTAAGCAAGCAGGCGCGCGGAATAATCAATGCGTTCTGAAATGGAAAGCGACCGCGCCGGCGGGCCATACAAAAGCGAAGCGCGTGCCGGGACATAACCCAGCGCGAAATAAATAACGACAAGAATTGCAATAACGATAAGGATGATGTGATAACGGCGCATTATGTTAGGCCTTAAGGCGTCTGGTCTCGATATGCCCTTCGGGCTACTCGACCATCGCCACCTCGTGAGTCTATTTTTTCGCTTCCAAATACGATTGTAGGATCATAACCGCTGCAAAGGCATCCTGATGACCTGCGCGCTTCTTTCTTGGAACGCCGAGTTCGATACGTGCCGCGCGCGCATCCTGCGTACTGAAGGATTCATCCCATAGTTCGATGGGAACCTTCGTTTGATTCTTCAACTCATCGGCAAATCGGGCAGCGCGGCGCCCGGCAAGGTTCGGGTTGCCCTCTTCGTCAAATGACTGGCCTACAACGATCAAACCGGCATCGTTGTGTGCAGCAAGATCCGCAACCTGCGCGGCATCGATCACGCGTGAGACATGCTGGATGACTTTCAAAGGAGTGGCAATCGTCGCAGTTGAGTCGCTCAACGCAAGACCGATCCGCTTTTCGCCGTGATCGACTGCGAGAATCCTCATTTTGTGTCAACAGAAATATTAAACGGGATCAACGGCATCCAGGGCCACCATGAAGGCGTGACAATAATATCCGCCGGCTGACGCAGGGATAAACGCGACAATAAGTCATCTTTTACCGCACTGGGTCTGTGACCATGCACAATGGAGAATACCTGGGCATTATTCAGTTGACGAAGTAATGTGCGTTTTACGTCAAGTTCAAAATGCGTAACACCCGATGTATCGCTGGATGGCTCCGTGAGGGGTTTAAAACTTACAGTCTCAAACGGCGCAAATCCATTTGGTATCGAAAGGTCCAAAGTGGAAAGTGAAAGTGCTTTCAGGTCTCCTGCGGAAACATAACGGACTGAAAATTCGGCCTGCATTTTCAAAACAAGGGTTTTACCCGGCTGACCAGCAGGCGGATCATACGTCTCGTTTACGATCTTCACGATTTCAAACGTATCCATTAATAAGAGATCGGCAGGTGATATCTGCGCGTGCAACTTTGACTCAGCATCACGGCGCAGGTTATCCATGACGACTTCGCGAAGTTTGGCACGCTCCGCGTCGGAAGGACCAATCAGTTTTGAGTCCGTGCCGCCTGAGACCAAACTTGGATTGGTTACAGAAAGTGAAAGGCCGATCTCCCCATCCACAACCATGATGGAATTAACTGGCGCGTTTCCACTTGCTCCGGGTTCGAGCGCCGCAATCGGCACATCTACGAATTCATCTGCACCGGGCGGCAGCAACGTCGCATGCAATGTGACATAACGAACCGGCGGGTCTTTTGCTGTGGAAACCACAGTCCCTGCCGGGATGTTCACTTCACCCTGGGTCAAATTCTTAAAACGCGCGATCCCCTGCGCTTTGGATTGCGGTATGGCAATCTCATTCACAATTGCAAGCGACTGTTCCGCGTTCACAGTGACCGACAATCGGTGGGCAGGCACACTCCCGGTTAAGGATACCGAGTCAATAGATTCGCTTGCCGCAACAGGAATGATCGCTGATTGGATTTGGGCTTCCGGATATAAAGTCACCGTGGCGCGCGGGATAAAGATGCCTGCCAGCACTAAAACGGCCATGACCCCGCTTGTGAATGTGAGTAAACGTCCCGGCAAAGACGCCCGCCAGGGAGCTTCCTTCTCGTAAATAATATCCCGAATTTTTCGCAAGTCGCGGCGAGGTGCGTCGGGCACGCGCCTCGCTCGAGGGGCAGGATCCGGCCAAAAATCCTTTTGCGCAGCGGCCGTTGAATCAAAGACAGGTATTTCCAGCGACTCTGCATCGCGCCGTACATTCGCACGACGAGTGACCAATCCCAGTTGCGAGCCTAAAGAGTCGGCATGTCTTTGTAAAACTTTCAGGTCCAGTACACGCAATGTCACTTTCTCATATTTCGGCCAGACCAACAAGATGCGCGGAGTCTTTGCCCACGAAAGTTTGTCACGAACAGAGATCAGATCGTCGTGAGATTCGAGCGTAATGATTTGGGTTTTCACAGCTAATTAACCGCGTACGCACTATCTGTCATTACGAGGAGAGAAAAACTCTCCTCGTAATGACAGTAGATAATCTGTGTTCATCAGTGGTTTAAGCCTCTTGCTTTTTCAACCAACCCGGGCAAAACTTTTAAAAATTGACCCACCTGCTCAGGTGTGGAATCGATACCCAGTGTCACGCGCAACGAACCCAATGCCCAATCCCGGGAGTAACCGAGGGAGGTGATGACTTCGCTTGGTTCCGGGTTCCCAGTTTTACACGCGGAGCCGGAAGAACAGGCAAAACCTGTGGCATCCAGCAACTGAAGCAGCAGGTTCCCATCCACGTCTTTGAAAACAAAGGATGCGTGATTCGGTAAACGATTCTCTGGATGCCCGGTAAGCCTTGAATCTGAAATTTCCTCGAGCACGCGTCCAATGATCTGATCACGCAAGGGCTTGACGTGTAATGTGCGCGCTTCGCGTTCTTCCGCGGCAATTTGCAAAGCTTCGGCAAAGCCGACGATATAGGGCACATTTTGCGTGCCCGCGCGCGAGTTGAATTCGTGTCCACCGCCAGTCATATGCGGAAGAAGTTTCGTCCCTTTGCGAGCATATAATGCGCCCACACCTTTCGGTCCGTAGAATTTATGTCCGCCGATGGAAAGTAAATCGACACCAAGCGTTTTTATGTTAACATCCAGATAAGCCGCAGCCTGCACAGCATCCGTATGGAAGATGATATTGCTGCCTTTTGCGATCTGTGCAAGTTTCGCAATTGGGTTGATCGTTCCAATCTCATTATTTGCATACATCACTGACGCCAGGGCAGTGTCGTTACAAATCGCCTTGCTTAAGGAATCAGGCGTTACCGCACCATGTTCATTCACATCCAACCACTCGAGCAGAAAACCATATTCCTTTTCAAGTTGCTCGGCCGTTTTTCTGACGGCGTCATGCTCGGTCTTGGAGGTAAGGATCCATTTTTCGCCCGATGCTTTTCGCCGTGCCATCGCAGCGCCGCGAATCGCAAGGTTATCCGATTCCGTTCCGCAAGAGGTGAAAATGATCTCTTCCGGCTCGCAATGGAGCACTACGGCGACCTTCTCGCGCGCTTCGTCCACTGCGGCTTCGGCCTTTTGTCCGTAGCGATGGACAGAGGAAGGATTCCCATAGGTCTCCCGGAAATATGGCATCATGGTGTCTAAGACACGCTTGTCAACCGGAGTGGTGGCGGCATAGTCAAGATAAATCATGGATGGAATTATAGCAAACAAATAGGGTCGAATGATACAATATGGAAAAATGAATTAAGGTGACATCATGAGCAATTTTCTCGATTTTCTCAATACTGCCAGCCTTGATGAGTTGACCCTGATCCCCGGCATTTCACGTTCCCTTGCAGCCAATGTCATTGCAGCCCGCCCTTTCGACTTCGTGGAAGACTGTCTGCATGTAAACGGCATGGGAAAGAATTTGCTGGGTCGTGCACAATCCTATTTCGAGACAGCTATGAATAATTCCAGTAACCGCGCCGTCGTCCCAGTGCCAGAAGATTCAGTCCCCGTGCAAGCGTCTATTGAAGAGAAACCATCGTTTTGGTCGCGCTTCAAGGATGCATTCGAGAATTTCCTCAGATCATTTCTAAGATTGCTTGTTACGGTGGGAGTAATTATTGGAATTGGGGTGGTTTTATATTATGGCCTACCATACATCAATGAAAAATTCATGGCCCCGGTCGAACAAAACACTGCTCAAATCGACAAGCTCGAATCGGAAATATCCACATTACAGGCACAGACTACAGAAATGGACAGCCGTGTAGGGGCATTGGAGAAGTCCGTCGAAGCACAGACTACATCGCTCGATCAATTGAAGGGAATGCAAAACACGCTCGAGGAGAAACTGGTTGATAATAACAATCAAGCTCTGCTAGAGTTGAAACATGAGATCATGATAACGCGTGCGCTGGATATGCTCGGGCGCGCAAGACTGTATCTCGCGCAAAGCAATTTTGGATCCGCAAAACAAGATGTACAATCTGCGCGTGACCTGCTGGTGGAGTTGCAAACCGAAACCAAGGATCCGCTTCTTGACATGGCGATCGAGCGCCTGGACCTGACACTTGGCAACCTGCCTGCATTTCCTGTCGTTGCTGCAGGTGATTTGGAAATCGCATGGCAGTTGTTGATGACGGGAGAGGCACCTCCGCCGGTAACTCCTCAGATCCTATCTACATTCACTCCGATTCCGCAAACGACAGGAACATCAACTCCATAAATAAAAAGAACTCCGAGATAAAACCTCGGAGTTCTTTTTTCGGATGTTATAATCCGCAAGTCATTAATGATCAGGAGAAACTTCATGGCGCAAAAAATAAAATTCGGCACCGACGGCTGGCGCGGGGTCATTGCTGAGGATTACACGTTCGATAATGTACGTCGTGCAACACAGGGATTCGCGTCCTACATGCTTGCGCAGGGCAAAAAGGGACAATGGATCATTGTCGGACACGACAAAAGATTCAGCAGTGAAAACTTTGCCGCGGCGGTCGCAGAAGTGCTCGCCGGTAATGGATTGAGGGTTTATTTAACCGATGGAGCGACACCTACTCCCGTGATCGCTTACGCTGTCGTGGATAAAAAAGCCGCCGGCGCGGTGAACATTACTGCCAGCCATAACCCACCTACTGATAATGGATTCAAGGTCCGCAATGAGACTGGCGGGGCGATCGACCCGCAAGGCTTGAAGCAGATCGAATCGTCCATTCCCGATGATTTGAAGGATGTAAAGCGAAAGACATATAAGGAAGCGGAAGCCGCCGCTGAGATCGTCAAATTTGACGCAGCGACTCCGTACATCGAGCACCTGACCAGGGATAAATTGATCGATCTGCAGCCCATCAAAGACGCCGGGCTGACCGTAATGGCAGATGTGATGTGGGGAAATGGCGCGGGCTGGTTCCCGCGCTTGCTGGCCGGTGGTAAAACAAAAGTGATCGAGATCCATAACGTACGCAACCCGTCTTTCCCTGAGATGAAGCGGCCGGAGCCGATCCAACCTAATATCGATGTGGGCCTGAAAGCGACAGTGGACAATAAAGCCGATGTGTTGCTTATCACCGATGGTGACGCGGATCGCTGCGGGATCGGTGATGAGAACGGCAATTTCATTAATCAATTGCGCGTATTTGGCCTACTGGCGTACTATATGCTTGAAGTGCGTGGTCTGCGCGGCGATATCGTCAAGACCTTATCCACAACTACTATGCTCAATAAACTCGGCGAGATCTACGGTGTGAAAGTGCACGAAACCGGTGTGGGATTTAAATACGTCGCGCCGAAAATGACAGAGACCAATGCGCTTATCGGCGGCGAAGAATCAGGCGGATATGCCTTCCGTGGAAATGTTCCGGAACGTGATGGAATCCTCGCAGGTTTATATATGCTCGACTTCATGGTCAAGACCGGTAAGAAGCCAACAGAGTTACTGAAAGATCTGTTCGCAAAAGTTGGAGGGGAATATTTCTACGACCGTGTGGATAGTCCCTTCACAGGCGACCCTGAAGCGCGCAAAAAGATCATCATGGACAATAATCCAAAGACTCTGGGCGGCTTGAAAGTCACCGAACTCGTGACCGTGGACGGTTTTCAATTCAAACTCGAAGACGGCGGCTGGATGCTGATCCGCTTTTCTGGCACGGAACCAATCTTGCGCGTATATTGTGAGACGCGGCATGGAGATAAAGTAAAGGCGATTTTGGAAGATGGCTTAAAGGTCGCGGGAATCAAATAACGTTTGAACCTGCCAACGTGCTTACCGACACCCACTGTCATTTAGATTACAACAAATTCGATTCTGACCGCAACGCGGTGATTCAGCGCGCGCTGGACGCGGGGTTGATTCGCATGCTTGTACCGGGACTCCACCTCAAGTCCAGCAAAGAGGCGGTGCGTTTGGCAGGGTCAAACGAGAGTATATATGCGGCGGTTGGGTTTCATCCAACCGATCTGGATGAATTTACAGAAGAAGCTTTTGAACAAATCAAAGAGTTAGCCCAGCATCCGAAAGTCGTTGCCATTGGTGAGATCGGTATTGATTATTACTGGGTCAAAGAAGATGATAAGCGCGTATATCAACATGAAATACTAAAGCGGCACCTTGCGCTTGCGCAGGAGATCAATAAGCCAGTGATCATTCATATGCGCGAAGAAAAAGATGCCTGGTTTGGACAAGCCTCGATCCACCTGCTTGAAATTCTCACTCGCTGGTATCAAGACCTAAGGTCGCAAGATCACCCACTAGCAGAGAAACCTGGCGTACTTCATTCTTTCAACGGCAATCTCGAGACCGCCCAAAAGGCGTTGGCGCTCAACTTTTACCTCGGTATAACCGGCCCTGTCACTTACAAAAAGGCTGAAGAAAAGCGCAGAATCATCTCTCAACTTCCTCTAGACAGACTGCTGATCGAGACGGATTCGCCGTTTTTGACCCCGGAACCAGTTCGTGAAAAAAGGAACGAACCCTCGCTTATTCTGCACATTGCTGATAAAATAGCAGAAATCCACTCTACAAGCCCTGCGGAGATCGCCGCAATCACCACCGCTAATGCGGCGCGGCTCTTCACATGGGGAGATTAACTTGAGCGCCGTAACCTTTTTCTCACCGGTACAAGAAGAAGTCAAACTCGTCGAAGAACGAATGCGAGTTCAGGCCGATGAATCTCATCCAGATCTGCGAGCAGCGCTTGAGCATTTGTTGGCGGCAGGAGGGAAACGCGTCCGGCCCACCCTCGGTCTGCTCACCGGGAACATGCTTGGTGCCCCTCTTGAGAAACTAGTCACTCTCGGCGCGGCGGTAGAGCTATTACATACCGCCACTCTAGTACATGATGACCTGATCGACGGCGCGCTGCTTCGGCGCGGCATGCCAACGCTCAACGCGCGCTGGTCACCACCTGCAACAGTGCTCACAGGTGATTTTCTTTTTGCGCGCGCAGCCAAATTAGCGGCGGAAACCGATCATCTGCCCCTGATGAAATTATTTTCCGAAACACTCTCAACCATCGTCAATGGCGAATTGACTCAAATGTTCACTTCGCGTGGCCTCATCAGCCGCGATAATTACTACAAACGCATTTATGCAAAGACAGCTTCGTTATTCGAAATGACATCGCGCGCCGCCTCGATGGTGAGTCCGGCAGATGAAGAGACTATCGAAACCATGCGCAACTTCGGATATCAAGTAGGTATGGCTTTTCAGATCGTGGACGATATTCTGGATTTTAACGGGGAACAAGCAACGGTGGGCAAACCTCTCGGCTCGGATCTCTTGAATGGAATGGTCACCCTGCCCGCCATTTATTACGCCGAGCTCAATCCCCAAGACCTAGATGTATTGTCGCTCTCCAACGGCGGCTGGACAAATCACGATAACATGGCGCGCCTGGTGAATAGTATCCGCGCGAGCAGCTGCACGAAGAAAGCCATGCTCGAAGCCGAACAGCACATCGATCGTGCACTTATTTGCCTCGATATGTTTGAACCATCCGCTGAACGCGACGCGCTGGAAAATCTCGCGAAGTATATTGTAGATCGCAAGATTTAATATGTGAAATCCATCGGCAAGCCGATGGGCTTTTCCAGGAGCAAACTCCTGGACTCCAAAACGTATAACCCCATGCCAAGCCCTAAAAAACCCTTTCGAATCAATGTCGGTTTCATTATTCATGAAGAGATCGGCAATAACTATGACTTTCCCTTCAATTTCGAGAAGATCACACTCGGGGATGATCTCGAGCTTCGAGATTTCAACGGTACGGTAAACGTTGGCAAAACGCCCCAGGGTTTGGTGGTGCGGGCAAATTTCTCTGCAGAAACCATGCTTACCTGTGTACGATGTTTAACTGATTTTGATCACGAACTAGACTGGTCATTCACCGAGTTATATGCGTTCGACAAACGCTCCGAAACAGACTCAGGACTCATTCTCCCTGAGGACGCACACATCGATCTGGCTATCCTCTTGCGCGAATATGCGCTTCTCGAAATCCCCATCAGCCCGGTCTGCAAACCCGATTGCAAAGGACTTTGCCCCGAATGCGGCGAAAACCTGAACGAAAGAGATTGCGGCCATCGGCCTGAGCAATCCAATTCGCCATTTGCAAAACTCAAAGACCTGCTATGAAAAGCTCCATCAGGAAAATAATTGAAACGGTCCTGACTATTATTGTAATTGGAGCGATTATCTTTCTACGCGTACGAATAAGCGCTGCAAGCTTTGACGTTCAAAGTTCAAACTTCGCCTTCTTCTGGTTGGCCGGGCGTATGATGCTTCAAGGCGAAGACCCTTATAATGAAGCACAATACTTGGCAGGCCACGAGACTTATGGGATCAAATGGCGGCCAAACAAGATATTTCCCTACCCATTGCCACTCGCGATTTTCTGCATTCCTCTTGGCTTTCTTTCATTATCAACTGCCTATATAACCTGGCAGGCAACTTCGCTTATCATCATTGCAGCCACCATCATTGTATTCTTAAATCACTGGAGGGAAGCCGCGCCCAAACGATTACTGATACCGCTCTTTGCTTCCATGTTCTTCTTTGGACCGTTGTATCTCACTTTACACACAGGTTCTATTGGTGCATTCACAGTGTTGGCAATTTCGATTGCTATACTTTTACTTGAAAAGGATCGATCGCTACTAGCAGGAATTGTTCTTTCATTAACTATTCTCAAACCACCGCAGGGACTCACCGTTCTATTACTTGCAGGTGTCTGGTTCCTAGCGCTGCGCAAATGGAAGGCGATTATCGGCGTAGCAATTGGTGGACTCACGTTATTCACAATTGGGATGATTCAAGACCCTCTTTGGGTCATCAAATTTGGCACGGCCAGCGCGGCTGTAATGGACAGGTCACTCGGGATCGATTCAAATGTATGGGCGTTTGCTTATTTGGTTTGTAGAGGTACTGCACCTTGCTCAACGATTCTAGGCGCATTAAGCGCGCTGACTATGCTTGGGTTGGGCGGATTCTTCCTTTGGAAGAATCAGGCCAAGGTTACGGCCTGGGAGGCGTTTAATGTCATTCTGCCAATTAGTTTTGTGTCGACCATCTATTTATGGTCATATGACCAGGTTTCTTATATTATTCCCATCGTTTGGATCACTGGCACACTTGTGCAAAGGACAAAGAGTTACATCCAGGCCTTTATCTTTCTGATTTTACTTGACCTTTTCTCCCTTTTCGCGCTAGTGCAATTGGCTGCGACCGAAAAAGACTTGTGGAGTCTGGGTACCACGGTCGTTGTATTGGGAATGACTTTAGGGCTTTATTATTTAGAACAAAAGAAACCGAGCGATACAGCAATCGCACATCAGGAACAGCCCGCTTAATAAATATCCGCGGATATTTATTTTCACTTTTTTCTTTGTTGATGTCGTTTATAGACCCGGTTCCAGGTCTCGCTGGGATTCTCGGGCTTAGCCTTTTTATGCGCATCCTTGCTCATGTGGAACGCAAAATCCTCCAACAAACCGGAGACCGGCAATTCCGGCTTTGCAAATACAAGCGGTTGGCCCAGGTTAATTGCATCGACAAATACATCCTGGGCATAGGGTATCGTAGCAAAAGTAGTTAAGCCCAACGCAGCTTCGATCTTATCTTTCGACAAAGCTGAATGGGGAAAAGTGGGACTCAATATGAACTTAACCTTCTCTTTGGCATACCCAAGTTTTTCATAGGTATCCAGCGCGGCGGTCACAGCGCGGATGGAGGCCATATCAGGCGAGCCTACTGTCAGGATCACATCAGCTGAGTCAAGGGCTTGGATGGCCGGCTCACTGAAATCATGAGGCAGATCTGATATGACATATTCATACTGACCTTTAAGCAGGCGAATGGCCGTACCTAATGTTTCGCCATGCAAAGTTTCAGCTTGCGAAGGGAAAGTCGGCGCGGCAATAAAGGACAGTCCGCTTTCATGCATGTTCAAGATCGAGCCAAGGACTTCCGAATCCAATTCAGCCGGAGAGAATCGCGCAATATCTGTCCAGGTACGGCGCAGAGTCATATTCAACATCAAAGCCACCTGGCCGGCGGTCATGGTCATGTCCAGCAGGATGGTCGGTTTTTTCCACAACTGGGCCAAGGCAATGCCCAAATTAACGGCAAGAGAGGAACAACCCGTTCCCCCACGCAGACTGTGGATCGCTATCGTAAATGCACTTTCTTCAACTTTCGCCTCTGCATGTGACAATTTGGCTGCTTCTGCACGTCGAAGCAAGGATGTCACCCTGGCGACTAATTCCGCGGCTTCAAAAGGCTTGGTCAAATGATCATCCGCGCCCGCCTCAAAAGACTTGAGCTTATCCTGCAGACCGGATTGCGCAGTTAACACAAGAATGGGGACCGATGAGAATTGAGGCTCGCGCCGTAAAAGCCGTGTGACTTCATAGCCATTGATCTCGGGCATCATTACGTCGGTGATGATCACATCCGGTTTGATGTTGCGTGCTTTTATTACCCCGTCCTTCCCGTTTTCAGAAAAGTGAAGTTCGCATTTAAGAGGTTCGAGCGCGTGCGCGACCAATTGATGGTTGATCGGTTCGTCGTCAATAAAAAGCACACGAGTCATGGTGATCTTCCTTTTCTAAAGCATATCGTCAAGATATTCGATCAGCCTGCCAACTTCTGCGTCCATTTGTGAAACGAGAACCGGGGCATCAGTCAGATCTTCGCGCTTTCCCAATTCTTCCAGTCTGAGCGCAAGGCTCGCAATTGGCTCAGCGCTGAAATTGAGCGAGATCCCTTTGAGGTTGTGAGCGAGTCGTCCGAGGCTGTTGGCATCTCCTTTATCCAAGGCTAAATGGATCGCTTCAAGACGCTCAGGCAAATGCTCTTTAAACTCCAGTAACATGGTCTTCATAAATTCCCGGTCGCCCTCGAATAAGCGGTGGAGTGCCGCATCGAAGTTGATCGGAAGTGCCGAAGAGGATGATGAGGCTTGGGAAACAGGGACAGTCTCCTTGGTCATTGCAGATGCGAGAGTTCCCGATTCTCCGAAAAGCCCAACGTCAGTGGCAATCGCAAAGGCATCCATATCTGAATGGGATGAATAGTCTTGTGGAATATCAGGCTCCACCGAATCATTCGAGGGCAGATCTGTTTGTGTCCAGCGATCCATGGCGTTAAACAGAACACGTGAATCAAGCGGCTTCGTAACGTAATCATCCATCCCGGCCTCGAGACAACGCTCGCGGTCACCGGGCATGGCATGTGCAGTCATGGCGATGATAGGAATATGCCCGCCATTATTTTGTTCCGATGCACGGATGCGGCGTGTAGCCTCGAACCCATCCATCTCTGGCATTTGAACATCCATCAGCACGGCGCTGTATGGATTAGCCTGTACTTTCTCAATGGCCTGCGTACCTGTTTCCACGGCGTCTACAGAATAACCCGCCTTTTGCAACAGAATGAGGGCCAGCTTTTGGTTAATGGGATTATCCTCAGCCAGCAGAATGCGAAGGCCAAGCTTTCTATGCTCTGTAAGCAGGTGACGTGTAACCAGGCCTTTTGATCGATCTTCCTTTTGGCCCAGCACAGCTACAACTGCATCGAATAATAATTGTTGTTTAACCGGTTTGAGCAAGTAACCTGAACATCCAAGCGCTTCAAGGCGGACTGCATCGCCACGGTGTCCCATGGACGTGAGGACGAGGATCTTGACTTCCTTGACCGCCGGATCGCTTTTAATGGCACGAGCGACCTGCTCGCCATCCATGCCGGGCATTTGCATATCGAGCAACACTATATGGTAGGGATCGCCGGCGCGATGCGCATTACGAAGACTCTCGATACATTTTGCGCCGCTGGAGACTGCATCTACGCGGGAGCCAAGAGCTTCTACATTCTTCGTGAGCACCATGCGATTGGTCTGATTATCATCCACGATCAGGATGCGTGCCTGAGTCAGGTTCACAGGTCCGGGGGTGAGCGGAGCTGTACCGCGGCGTTTTTCAGGGGGCTGTTTCTCAAATTTGATATCGAACCAAAAAGTGGTGCCGATACCCGGTTTGCTTTCAAGACCGATCTTGCCACCCATGATCTCAACCAACTGCTTTGAAATGGTAAGACCCAGTCCCGTTCCACCATACGTGCGAGTAGTGGATCCATCTGCTTGTGTAAATCGTTCGAACACAGCAGCCTGTCGTTCATAAGGAATGCCAATGCCAGTGTCCTGCACCGAAAAATGGACAGTGACCTGGCTATCGCTGTCCAGCATTTCAATGGCCTCAGCGCGAATAACGATCTCGCCATAGTGCGTGAACTTGATGGCATTCCCCACGAGATTGACTAGAACCTGTCGTAAGCGGCCCGGATCACCGCGTAGATTCGATGCCAGATCCGGGTCGATCAGGCACGCCATCTCAAGTCCCTTATCCTGCGCGCGCTTGGCAAGCGTATAAGCTACATCTTCAACCGTGGTACGCAGGCTAAAATTGATCGATTCGAGGTCCAGTCTGCCGGCCTCGATCTTCGAATAATCCAAAATATCGTTTAAGAGTGTCAGGAGAGCTTCCGCGCTTTTCAATGAGGTTTGCAGGTAATCCTGTTGCTCAGGGTTGAGAGGCGTATCGAGCGCAAGCTCAAGCATACCGATAACTCCGTTCATCGGGGTACGGATCTCATGACTCATATTGGCGAGAAAATCGCTCTTGGATTGATTCGCCTGCTCCGCTTCACGACGGGCATGCACAAGTTCTGAAATATCATGATAGATGGCGAGCGCTCCAACTCTCTCGCCAGAAACCACTACCGGAACACCCATGATCTCGACATCCACCATTTCGCCATTCTTGCGTCTGCGTTTGCCGATCACATGAACAGCTTCACTCATGACCATCTGAGTATATTTAACGGCATCTTCCATTGTCTGATCTGTATTGATCAGTGTGTCCAGCTTAATTCCGACAACATCTTCCTTATGAAAGCCATAGAGTTCCTCAAAGGCCGGATTGACCGAGACAATCCTTTGGTCATTATCCAATACAACAATGGCCACCGGGCTTTTTAGGTTTAAGGTTTCGAGGAAAATCTTCTCGCGAAGAAGCTCTGCCTCTGCATGTTTGCGCTCGGTCACATCGCGCAGAATACCCTGCGTCCCTAAGAGGTGTCCATCCTCGTAGACTGGCATGGAACGATCTTCAAGACAGATCAATGTTCCATCCTTGCAATGCCACCATTCCTCCCAGTTAGGCACATCCGTACTTTCTGACAACAGATGCTCAAAGGTGTCTTCTTGTTGTGCAAATTTATTCCCCGTAATCACGCGTGCCAAGAAAGCCTGCCTGCCACCCATTTGCTTGATATCTTCCATAGAATACCCAAGTAATCTCTCAAATGCCGGGCTTAGATAACTAAATTCGCGTGTCTCCGCGTCCACGCTATAGACAATATCCTCCATTGTGGAAACAGTGCGTTCAAAATTTTGCTTTGACCTGCGGAGTTCGGCTTCCACGTGTTTGCGTTCACTGATATCCCGGTCGATCCCGATCACCAATTCACGACCGTTGACTTTCACGATAGTCGTCGAGACCTCAACAGGGAAGACCGTACCATCTTTACGGCGGTGTTCCGTTTCGAAGGTGCGGCTGCCGGCATCGCGTAACCCTTTCAGATAGATCGCACGAGCTTCATCCGTCGGAGAAGAATCATCCAGAATATCAATGGAATGACCGATCAATTCCTCGCGGGAATACGAATTCATCTGGCAGGCAGCCAGGTTGCAGTCGACTACCGGCCAGGCAACCACGGGGTCATGCGGGTCGATAACGAGTACAGCGTCCGGTGAAAGATCCAACAGGGTGCGCAGAAGCAGACCTTCATCCTTGCCTGCCTTCTGTGTGGTCTGCAGTCTCGAATTTTTTTGGGGCTTTTTTGAAGGAGCTTTTTTAAGTTGAGCGGTCTTCTTAAAGGGGGGTGTCGGCTTCATGTTAGCCTTCCATAGTAAAGCTCCACAAGTTTTCAGATGCCTACTGGCACACGACCATCAAAATCCGAACACTCGTAGATAGCAGTGGTCATTTTACGCCTGGGATCAGAACCACCAGAATGAACCGAGTTTAACATGAGCATGCATCGACAAAACTTACAACTTAATGACCTTCGGACCCCTGCTGTACACCGACAGGCGTATTGACAAACCTGACACTGACGCCTAAAATTGCGATCATGAGAGTTCTGTTTGCTTTCCCAGCAGTGACAATAGCCATGTTGATGTCTGTGCAAATGGAGATGTTTTGCCGCGCCGAGTGGAAAGCACGTTAGGTTTACCTACCTAAACGAAAACGGGCTGTCCATAAACATGGGCGGCCTTTTGTTTTATTAGCTGAAAGTTCCGAAGGAAAGTCTTATGTCTGAAAACTTTTTAATCGCCATTGCCTGGCCTTACTCCAACGCTGAGATCCACGTTGGGAATATCACCGGCTCCCATTTGCCCGGCGATATTGTTGCGCGCTATCACCGCCTGAAAGGAAATAATGTCCTGATGGTTAGTGGCACAGACTCGCACGGGACACCTGTAGTCATCGCGGCGGATAAAGAGGGTAAGCCCGTCGAGGAAGTCTATAAAAAATATCATAATTCCTTCCTTGAAGTATTCAAGGGGTACGGCATTACCTACGATATGTTCACGACCACACACAGCGAGAATCATTACAAAGTCTCACAGGCAATGTTCCTGGCTTTGCAAAAAAATGGTTTTCTCTTCAAGCAATTTAGCAAGCAATGGTATTCCCCAAGCTCGGACAAATTCCTGCCCGACCGTTATGTGGAAGGGACCTGCTACATCTGCGGCTACGAGAATGCCCGCTCCGATCAATGCGATAACTGCGGCAACGTCCTCGAGCCGGAAAAATTGATCAATCCGCGTGCCAAGACTGGCGACGGCGCGCTCGAGTTGCATGATACCGAGCATTTTTATCTCGACCTTTCCAAGCTCGAAACCGATGTGAAGAAGTTCCTTGAAGAACGTGCTCCTCATATGCGCGATACTGTCATCGGAGAGTCGCTGCGCAAGATCGAAAGCGAAGGGCTCCAGCCGCGCTCGATTACACGCGATCTCGATTGGGGCGTGCCCATCCCGATCGAAGGCTGGACCGAAGCGGGCAAGCGCATTTACGTTTGGTTCGAGGCTGTGATCGGTTATCTCTCCGCCCCAATCGAGTGGAGTCAAGTTTCGGGTCAGAAGGATGCCTGGCGCGAGTGGTGGACGAATCCGAAAGCGAAGCAATTCCATTTCATCGGCAAGGACAACATCTTCTTCCATACCTCGCAGTGGCCTGCGGAATTGATGGGCGCGGGAAAAGAGTTTATGGAGATCTTCGCGGGCGAGGCGGTACCTCTTACCCTCCCGTATGATGTGCCAGCCAATCAGTTCATGAACCTTGAAGGGGAAAAGATCAGCGGCTCACGAAACTGGGCGGTGTGGGGACTCGACGCGCTGACGCGTTACGACCCTGATGCGCTGCGCTATTACCTGACGGTCAACATGCCCGAAGCGAAAGACAGTGACTGGGATTGGGCTGAGTTCGTGGCGCGCAATAACAACGAATTGGTGGCCACCTGGGGCAACCTCGCGAACCGCGTGCTGGCGTTCTGTTATAAAAATTGGGAAGGGCACGTGCCCGATGTAGATATTAAAATGCTTCGCAAGCCGGACCTCGATCTGCTGGCCGCAATCGAAAGCGGATTCACGTCTGTGGGTGCGCTGCTCGAGGCGGTGAAATTACGCGCTGCGTTAGGCGAAGCGATGAAGCTCGCTACTGCTGTGAATGTTTATCTCGACGTCAACGCGCCGTGGACAGCGATCAAGACCGATAAAGACGGCGCTTCGAAGACGATCTACACCGCGCTCAAAGCCATTGACTCGCTCAAGGTGTTGTTCGCGCCGTTCCTGCCGTTCACCTCCGCGAAGCTGCATGAATTCTTTGGGTATGAGACGCTTTTATTTGGCGAGCAATACACTGAGACCGCGAAGGACTCGCTCGGCGAGCATACAGTCTTACGCTATCGCGCTCCCCAGTACCCTGCGGGTAAAGGCATCGATGGATTGCAATGGAAGCCCAGTGAGCTAAAGCCAGGAGTGAAATTGAATCAACCCGCTCCGTTGTTCAAGAAGCTTGAAGAAAATGTGATAGAAGAAGAACGGGCAAGGTTGGGAAAGTAGAATTTATGGAAGGTCATATGACCTTCCATAAATTTTTTATAGTCTAAATTCAAATGGAAAATATGGAAGCGGGGCTATTCTCCCGTTTGAGAAAGCCTTTTGCACGACTCTATTTTTTAAGTAAGCGAAAACTAAAAATTCAGGCCCTGCTCACCTTATCGTTCTCCAATTTTAATTCATCCCTCGCCAGCATGGCCGATACAATATTTTCAACGCGGGCAATGTTTTCCTGCGTCGCTTTCAAGCCAAACAATTTGCAGACCCCGCGATATAGATCCTCAGATCCAATGGTGATCGCTCCTTTAACACCCTCACGCACCGCCACTTCTATTTCTTCCGGGGCAATATCAGTGATTGGGCGGAGCGGTTGTCCCTGAACATGGATTCGCAGAGGCGCGATCCTCTTTTCCAATGGCCAGAGAAAATTCCCGTTCAGGGTAAAGGCTTTTTCCTGCTGGCCGCGATAAATGGCGGAAGTCAAACGGTCGTCTATCTTCTTTCCGCGGCGCGTACCCCAGGCGTCCAGGACAAGCTTTTTAGCAATATTGATCGAGATCGGCCCTTCGGCATTCGCAATCGCTTGAAAGGCATCGATGATATTACTAAGTGGCGTATCGAGCAGGCTCTCTCCATTGCCCAAAAGTTTCAGGTCCAGCTTGGTTGGCTGATAGGGAACGGCAGTTGGAGGTGTTTGAGGATGATCCACCGCTGCAGAAGGCAAAACGCGTATTCTGTCTTGGGTGGATGACTCTGCTGTTAATTCATGCACATTCCCTCCGCTGCGCAATTCCGCTTTGCGTACATCGACCGTATGCAGGATCTTCTCAATTTCTGCTTCGCGATTCTGAATCCAATCACGCGACCAGATCCGATGAATCTTCCATCCAAGTCCTTCAAGGACTTGCTGGCGCAGACGGTCACGGTCACGCGCGGTCATGGCGGAATAATACATCGGGCCGTCACATTCGATTCCAAGCAGAAAGCGTCCCGCATCATCCGGATCGACAATGGCGAGGTCGACACGATATTGCGATACGCCGACTTGTGGAACGACCTGCAAACCTCTTTCAGACAGCGCGGTGAAAACAGACTCTTCAAACAACGACTCAAACTCGACCTGGGCGCGTCTTTTCTCTTCATGATAAACGGCCCGGATGCCATCCCGCGCTGCTTCCAGATAATTTCTCAACAACTGTGCACCCTCACTGCCAGCGCGGGTCAGATCGATATCCTCAGGCTGAATGGAAGCCACCAATTTCAACATATAGCGCGACCGTGTCACCGCGACGTTCAATCGGCGATTGCCACCATCCCGATTAATTGGACCAAAATTCAAGGGCATCTTGCCCGATGCGTCCCTGCCATAGCCAACGCTCAGGATAATCACATCACGTTCATCGCCCTGGACGTTTTCGAGATTCTTGACGAAGAAAGGCTCGGCCACATCATATGAGAACAGATCATTCAAGCCGGGATATTTCAGGCGGAGATCCTCGATCTCGGCTTCGATCATTCTGCGTTGAGGCGCGCTGAAGGCAACAACACCCAGCGAGAGTTGAGGGGTTTCGAGTAGATGTTCATAGACCAGTTCTGCCACGCGGGCAGCCTCTTTGCGGTTATATCTTGCTCCCGAGCCGCTCTTATAAACCCCATCCGGTACATAAATGAATTTCAGGCCGGTTGACGGGTTATCAAAGCTGGAATTGGGAAAGGTATACAGACGGTTATCGTAAAAATGGTAATTGCTGTAGGCAATCAATGACTCATCACGACTGCGGTAATGCCAGTTCAGCATCTTGTTTGGGAAACCACAGCCATCACAAACGTCGAGAATGCTTTCAAAGGAAACGACATCATCCTGCGCTTCGTTTTCCATATCACCAACTTCCAGACTCTGGAAAAAGTTTGTCGGTGGGAGTTGCTGACTATCCCCTGCCACGATCACTTGTTTTGCTCGTAGAAAAGCGCTGACTGCATATTCAGGTGGAATCTGCGAAGCCTCGTCAAACAAGGCAATGTCAAATTGATAGACGGATGGGTCCAGGAGCTGACAGACCGTGAGCGGACTCATCATCATGCAGGGTTTCAACGCCTGGATCAGGTTGGGAGTTTCGAGAAACAACTTGCGCATGGGCATGAGGCGGCGCTTCTTATTCGCTTCGCGGCGCAGGATCGATGTCTCGGCTGAACCGGCGTCCATCCACGACCATTCAGGTTTGTTCTTATAAAGTTTATGTTTGATTTCGTAGGAGCTGTTTTCGATCGTCGTCAGGTCCAATATTCTGAAACGGCGGATCAGTTCTGCCTGAGTGGTTCCTCTGAATTTTTGCAGCAGCGGACGGTCAGCCGTGAGCTTATCAATGAAGAGAACATGCAGGCGGCGCGAAAATGCCTTCTCCCATTTTTCCGGGGGCAGTTTCAAGCCGATGGCCTTATCGACAAAATCAGCCAGCCCGGCCTCATTACATTCACTTCTGACCTTGTTGAAGTTCGACCATTCAGCAAGCTCACCTGTATGCGCACCAGCGTCAGAGAACCAGTCTGCAGCTTCAGCAGGAGTTTGCTCTAACTCTTTCGCCAGCGAGCCGGGCCTGCGGTCGCTAAACAGACTCAGGGCCAGATCAAAACCTTTGACGACGTGCGCGCCCATCTCTTCCAACATACTCAGATCGCCCAACTCATTACTGTAATCCGCCGAGCTCTCAAATAAGCGCAAGACTCTTCGTTTCCCGATCTTTTTTACAAGCCATAATCCTTCGGCGATATCCTCTGACGTCAAAGAGACTCCCGGCCTCCCCATGGCCTGCAACTTCGACGCATCCTCCAGATACTGGTTTTTCAAAAACTTCGTGAACGACGGATTCATGTGGGCATATTCATCGATGATGTTCTGAGATTCGGGAGAGAAAATCTTCGGCTGGAAATGCGTAAAGACAAAAAGATAATCCAGGCAATCCTGGATCGTCTCGGGTGGCGGCAATTTATAAACGGATACGATGGCGCGAATACCCTGCTCAAGCGATTCGATCGCATCCACCGTGACCTCAAACTGTGCCGCGATATGCTCGCGCTCCTCGAGCGAATTTTCGAATCGGTTATATCCCTGCCAGCGTGTATGCTCATAGTTTTCGATAATGTTCGGATAGCTCGACACTTCCCGCACCAAAGCGAACATTCTACCCAGAGTTTCCGCGGATAAAGTCTCCAATGCCGAAATCGAGAAGTTCAACACCGGCGCGTCGAGGCATTGAGAGAGTCGTCCCTGCGCCTGATACAAAGAAAGGCCAAGTTCAAAACGCGGCTCATGCAGCTGCCGAACATAGGAATTCAACTCATCGCGGATTTGCTTTAATTCCTTTTGCTGAACTTTATATTCCGGGTTACGCACGTGCAGCGGGGAATGCGATAGCGAGGTCATTAGATCGCGGACGACCTTGCGCTTGTCCATTTTGTGATTATGGACTTCCAGGCAAAACTCCCGCAGGCCCTTCGAGTCGAGCCGATTCTGCACGACCTCCAGCGCTGCCATTTTCTGACTGACAAACAACACCTTCTTGCCAGCCATCATCGACTCCACAATAATGTTCGCGATGGTCTGACTCTTCCCTGTTCCGGGCGGACCCTGCAGGACAAAACTCAAACCGCGCTTGGCTGCCTCGATCGCCTCCTGCTGGCTGGAATCCGCATCCAACACCTGATAAACGTTCGATGGGTCAACAAGGTCATCCAATTCTCTGGCCTGAGGCACATCTGCAGGCATCGGGATCTCTACAGTTTTTACTCCGCTCAGGACCTGAACAAACGGATGTTCGCCGTACAAATCGGAATATTTCTCGAAATCCTTGATCAATAGTAAGGTCAGAAAATTAAACGCCCCAATGGTTGTCTTTTCGTCGATTGACCAGCCTTCAAATTTCTGGATCTTCTTCCGGATTATGGACAGGAATTCATCCAACTGTTCAGTGGATAGCTCATTTGTGACTTCCGGGAGATGGAATCCAAAATCTCTGGCAAGCTTGAGTTGCAAGACCGGATTGACGACGATATCTTCCTCCGCCATTCTGAGCTTATACGATGAATTGGGATTTTCGCGATTGATAAGAAGAGGTACCAGGATCAGAGGGGCATAACTGAAGCCGCTATCGCGAATTTCCCTCCATTTCAACATTCCGAAAGTGGCATATAAGATATTAAAACCCTGTTCCTCCTGCACCGTGCGTGAAAGATAGCGAAGGTTGTACATGACCCTGTTCAAAACAGGGACGGAGTGATTTGTTAATATTTCCCGCTTCTTCAACTGCCTGGCTTTTGTATTCGAGGATGGTTCAGACTCGATCTCGTCGATGTCTGAACCATGCTGCTCTGATTCGACCTCTTGCTGGTTCGCCTCTTCAGTGAAAAGTTCCTGTTCGTTGATCGGCGCCTCGTCAGGATTAACTGCACCCTGCCCCAACTCGGCAAGTTCAGATTCATCTAATAATAATTCCTGTGGGATCATCTCCCTGCGAGTCGGGAGCGGCACCGAAAGCTCAGCGCCTTTCTCCACCAAGGTCTCAAAAAGGCGCTTGAAATCGGGCTCCAGAATTGTAGCCGTGGACGATTTTGTGTCCCGGTAAAACAAGAGCCGGTTTCGCCCGCTGAGATCGTAAAGTTGTTGACCCCAATATTTTAATCTGGAATTAACCTTCTCCGAGTCTCTAGAGTTTAACTGTATGCTCATAGTAGTCACCTATGCTCTGTTGAGAATCCACCTTGGATGGATAATGTAGTATTATGCAAAGCAATAATATGGTCGTTTGATCGAGTTTGCAATAGGAAAATAGTATCATTTTATGGGGAATGGCTTCCAGAACAGCAAAGAATATAAGAGCATTTTGATTTTCGTAATGAGAATTATGCGAATGTTATAATCCGGCCATGCCAGAGTGGATCGGCCAAACAGTCGGCAAAGTTCGGATCGAGAAATACCTTGCGCGCGGGGGAATGGCAGAGGTATACCTTGGCACTCATCTGACCCTTGATCGCCCAGTCGCAGTTAAAGTGATGCACAGTTATGTCGAATCCGACCCGCAGCTATTAACGCGTTTTCAACGCGAAGCAAAGGCTGTGGCCGGGCTGCGTCACTCCAACATTGTGCAAGTCTTTGACTTTGACACGCACGATGGCCATCCTTATATCGTGATGGAATATCTGAAAGGCCCATCCCTTTCTGCCTACCTACGAGGCTTGCACGAAGATCAAAAGAAGTTGCCCTTTGACGAGATCGGCCATCTGCTCAGGTCGCTCGCGAGTGCGATTGACTATGCTCATTCACAAGGCATTGTCCATCGCGATATTAAACCAGCCAATATTCTGCTTCACAATAAAAGCGGCGAATTTCCAACAAATGGACCTCTGACCAAAGACACTGAACCCATCCTTACGGATTTTGGTCTGGTGCGCATTGCGCATTCGGGGACACAAACTGCTTCCGGTCTGGTCAGCGGAACGCCTGCCTACATGTCACCTGAACAAGCACGCGCCAGCAAAGTAGATCATAGAACTGACATATACTCTCTTGGCGTCGTGTTGTATGAATTGCTGGCCGGTCGAGTCCCTTTTGAAGGTGATACGTCCATGGATGTCATCCTAAAACATATCAACGAGCCTCCGCCTGCGATCGAGGATATTTCTGATGAATTGCAATCAGTGATCAATAGAGCGTTGGCCAAAGACCCAAACGACCGTTATCAAAACGGCAGTCAGTTGACCACCGATTTTTTCAACGCAGTTGGCATGCGTGCGGAAGCAGAGACGATTCATTCGGTCCAAATTCGAACGCCCAAGCCAGTGGCCATTTCCGCGAAGAAGGCCGGTCTACACCCCATTTGGATCGGAACAGGCATATTCGCATGTATTTGTTTAAGTGTATTCGTATTGAGCACGCTCGGGATAACGATGGCATCCTTATTCCCTAACCGACAAGGCACCCAGACAATACTCACACCCACTTCGGCAAATGGATATGGTGCCAATCCCGGAAGTTCCACGCAGGGTGTTTTACGTTTTCAGGATGGGACCTCTGCATTGGATCAAGTTACGATCAGCGCGGCTCTGCTTCCACCCGCTGATGGAACACAATATGAAGCGTGGTTGGTCTCAGATAGAAGTGAGCTGCGTAAAAGTCTGGGGTTGCTCACACTCAACACATACGGTCAATTCGTACTTACCTATGTCGATCCGGAAAGCAAGGACCTATTGGGAGAATTCGATCGTATGGAAGTCACAGTAGAGCCCAAGCCGGATAGTAGTCCAAACGCATCCGAAAATGTTGCGTATTCATCTGAAATACCCGCGGGCTCGCTAACGCACATTCGGCATTTATTGGTCAAATTTGATAGCACACCAAAACAAATTGGATTAACTGTCGGTCTTGTCAACACATCAACCTTGATCAAGGAAAC